>Ga0247841_10002244_pt1 | contig 39504 bp, 32 predicted proteins | sample LaCruzMarch2015__2_FD_192410 | JGI IMG/M metagenome (GOLD analysis project Ga0247841, IMG submission 192410) | Freshwater microbial communities from meromictic Lake La Cruz, Castile-La Mancha, Spain - LaCruzMarch2015_18m | ecosystem: Environmental > Aquatic > Freshwater > Lake | place: Spain... | reverse complement strand
GCCCGGGGCGTCACCGGAACATCCTTCCTCTTCGGCCTCCAGGAAGAGCGGGGCATTATCAACTGGTGGCCGGCGGTGGGCGCGTCTTACGACGGCAGGCTGGATGACATGGATATCGACCTCTCCCCTTACGGCGGCAGGAAGGTCACGCCCATACTGCGTGTGGAGAACGGCGCGGACCCGCAGAAAAACTATGCCCTGTGGATCGGGCCCCGGGTTTCACAATGACCGTTGGGGATTGTTTTACAAGCCTATAGTATATAAGTATAATGGCGGCAGATAAGGGTAACATCATCAGGATTGATCGTAAGTGAAGGCTATTATTCTCTCGGGCGGCAAGGGCACCAGGCTCAAGCCCATGACGCACACCGTGGCCAAGCAGCTGCTGCCGGTGGCCAATAAGCCCATCCTCTTCTACGTGCTCGACCAGATAGTCGAGAGCGGCATCAGGGAGATCGGCATCATCATCTCGCCGGAGACGGGTGGGGAGATAAGGAAGGCGGTGGCGGGTGGCCCCGGCTGGGACGCGGATATCAGCTACATCGTGCAGGAGAAGCCGGCCGGCCTGGCGCACGCCGTCAAGACGGCGCGGGATTTCCTGGGGGATTCCCGTTTCCTCATGTTCCTGGGCGACAACCTTATCCAGGACGGGGTGAAAAAATTCGTCGCTGAGTTTGAGAGCAAGTCGCCCGACGCGCTGGTGCTCTTAAAAGAAGTGAGCGACCCGCGCCTTTTCGGTGTGGCCGAGCTGGACGGCGCTGGCAAGATACTGCAGCTGGTGGAGAAGCCTGCCGAGCCCAAAAGCAACCTGGCGCTGGTCGGCGTCTACCTGTTCAAGCCGGATATACACCGGGCCATCGACCGCATCAAGCCGTCGCGGCGCGGCGAGCTTGAGATAACCGACGCCATCCAGGAGTTGCTCAACATGGGGCACAGGGTGGAGAGCCATGTGCTCAGCGGGTGGTGGCTGGATACGGGTAAAAAGGACGACATGCTGGAGGCCAACCGCACCGTGCTGGACGACCTGGTCAGGAGCAATGTCAAAATACAGGTGGGCGCGGGCAGCAAGGTGGAGGGCCGTGTGGCGGTGGGCGAGGGCACGGTGATCGAGGGGAGCACCGTGCGCGGGCCGGTCTCCATCGCGGAGAACTGCAGGATCATCAATTCCTTTATCGGCCCGTATACCAGCATAGCGCCCGGTGCGGTCATTGAGAACTCCTCCCTGCGCCACTCCATCATACTGGAGAACTGCCGTATCAGCGATATCGAGCACCTGACCGACAGCATGATAGGCCGCAACACCACGGTCAAGAGCCGCAGGACGATATCGAGCCCGGTCAGGCTCTTTGTGGGCGACGATGCCGCCCTGGAATTATAATAAGTGAGATAAAAGATGATGAAAGAATATTCTCTCGATGGCCTGCGCACCCGGGATATCAACCTGCTGCCCGATGAGCGGGGCTTTTTCGCCGAGGCCGTCAGGCGCGACTGGAAGGATTTTATACCTGAGGAGATACAGCAGGCCAATATCAGCTTCACCTACCCCGGCGTAGTCAGGGCCTGGCACAGGCATCTGCGCGGCCAGGTGGACTACTTCCTGGTGCTGAAGGGCGCCTCCAAGATCTGCGCCTACGATGAGAAGACGGCGGGGCTGGCCGAGATCGTCGCCAGCGGGGCCAAACCCATGCTTATCAGGATGCCCGGCTATTATTACCACGGCTTCAAGGCCATTGCCGACGAGCCGTCGCTGATGGTCTATTTCACCAGCCGGCTTTACGACTACAAGGACCCCGACGAAGAGCGCATCCCCTGGGACGACCCGCGTATCGAGCCTGCCGAGATCAACGGCCTTAAAGAAGACCCGCGCTGCGGCCTGCCCTGGGACTGGTTCTACCCACCGTACAAATGAAGGCGGAAGGCGGAAACATGAAACTACTGGTCACCGGCGGCGCCGGCTTCATCGGCAGCCACTTCATCCGATACATACTCGATCGGCATGACGGCTGGCAGGTTGCCAACCTGGACAAGCTGACCTACGCCGGCAACCTGGAGAACCTGGAAGATGTCCGGGAACATCCCGGATACCGCTTCATCAAAGGGGATATCGCCGACCGGGAGCAGGTGGACGCCATACTCAAAGAAGGGTATCAGGCCGTCGTAAACTTCGCCGCTGAATCGCACGTGGACCGCAGCATACTGGATGCTACGCCCTTCGTGGACACCAATATCAAGGGCACGCAGGTGCTGCTGGAGGGTGCGCGTGTGCACGGGGTCAACAGTTTTCTGCAGGTATCCACCGACGAGGTCTACGGATCGAGGGAAGAAGGCTATTTTACGGAGGAATCGCCGCTTGAGCCCAGCAGCCCCTACTCGGCCAGCAAGGCGGCCGCCGACCTGATGTGCCTTGCCTACCACAGGACGCACGCCTTGCCCGTGATGATAACCCGCTGCACCAACAACTTCGGCCCCTGCCAGTTTCCCGAGAAGCTAATCCCGCTGGTAATCAGCAATGCAGCCGAGGATAAGCCCATACCCGTTTACGGCGACGGCCTCAACCGCCGCGACTGGATCTACGTGAGGGACCATTGCAGCGCCCTCGAGGCTGTGCTGCTCAAAGGCCGCGCCGGGCAGGTCTACAACATCGCCGGCGGGCAGGAGAGGCCCAATATAATGCTGGTGAAGTTGCTTCTCAAGCTGATGGGCAAGCCCGAGGGCCTCATCACTTTTGTCAAAGACCGGCCTGCCCACGACCGCCGCTACGCCATAGACTGCGGCAGGATAGAGCGCGAGCTGGGCTGGAAGCCGCTCAACACGCTTGAGAAAGCCATGTCTGACACGGTGGACTGGTACCTGAAAAACGCAGGCTGGTGGCGTAGCGTGAAAAGCGGTGAGTACCGGGAATATTACGCCAGGATGTACGGCAGCCGGTGAAAATAATCATTACCGGCGCCGACGGCCAGCTCGGCACCGACCTCTGCATAGCCTTGAAAAAGCATGAGCTGATGCCTCTGACCATCGGGGACGGCGATATCGCCGATGCGGATTTTATCAGGGGGCAGGCGCAAAAGGGCCGGCCCGGCGTCATCATCAATACCGCATCATTCGTGCGGGTGGACGACTGTGAGGACCAGAGAGACCTGGCCTTCCGCGTCAACGCACTGGGCGCGAAGAACGTGGCCGTGGCAGCGCAGGAGGTAAAGGCCAGGCTCGTGCATATCAGCACCGATTACGTCTTCGGTTGCGGGGCCGGGCAACGCAATACCCCCTATCTTGAAGCTGACGAGCCGGCGCCCTGCAACGTCTACGGCGCCTCCAAGCTGGAGGGGGATAACAACGTGCGCGCCCTTTGCATCGGCCATATCATCGTCAGGTCCTCCGCGCTTTTCGGCACAGCGGGCGCGATGGGCAAGGGGGGCAACTTCGTCGAGACCATGCTGAAGCTGGCGGCGGAGAGGCCCGAGCTGCGCGTGGTCGACGACCAGGTATTCTCCCCCACATACACGCGCGACCTCGCATTCAAGATCGCGCAGGTAATCGAAACCGGTTTCAACGGCATAATCAACGTGACCGACAGCGGTGCCTGCTCGTGGTATGAGTTCGCTGTTGAGATACTCAAACAGGCGGGATTGAAAACGCCCGTCATTCCGATCACATCCGCCCAGTTTCCACAGAAGGCCAGGAGGCCGGGTTACTCGGTGCTGGGCCATGGCGAGCTGCAGCGGCTCGGCCTGGACGACCTGCCCCCCTGGCAGGACGCGCTCGGAGACTATTTAAGGTGCAAAGGGTACACCAGATAGTCGCTGTCAACGCCAATAATCTCCGTGTAGGGGCGTACCTTCAGGTGCGCCCGATCCCCTCTCTTTGCGCAACCCTTCCCATGTCGTTACGGGCCCCTCCCCTAATGTCATTGCGAGGAGAGCAGCGACGAAGCAATCTGCTGCGTTGAAGGTGTTCATCCCCCGAATAGTACGAAAGTACCGCCTCAAATATTGAGGCAATCGTATTTCAAGAGTAAATATCACCCCGTCCACATTCCATTTTCCCCTTATCCTTTGCTATACTGGGTTCATGACAGGGAAGAGGTCCGCTGCAGGGCGCGCTTTATTAATAGTATTAGTAGTCACCCTGCTATTGACTCAATTTGCTCTTGCCGTTCCTTTGCCGGTCGTGGCGGAGGGGCCGGGAGCCGGTGAGGACTCCCCCGTTAATCCGGCCTTCGAATCCTGGCTGCAAAGCCGCAACATAACTGCGGCGCAAGGGAGTGCGCAGAGTGCGCAATCATCTGCTTCGGGGTTGCAAACCGGGGAACGGCCGCTCGGCCTTGTACCGCGCACTGTGGATCTTCGCCACCTAAATCGCATACCGGTAACAGCAGCTGCGCGCGCGCAGAGCCGGGCTGTTGCGGGGCCTCAGGCTGCTTCCTCGGGCGCGCAAACCGCCGGTAGTGGGACCGTTGGCCTGCCCGCCACCTTCGATTGGCGCACGCGGGGAAGAGTTACGCCCGTCCGTAACCAGTCTTCCTGCGGCACCTGCTGGGCTTTCGGAACCTTGGCCAGCTTTGAATCAAGCACCTGGATACAGGCCGGCTCCCAGAACGACTTCTCCGAGCAAAACCTGGTATGTTGCACGGATCCTTCCTGGACCTATCTCGCCGCTAACCGTTGTGGCGCGGGAGGCTGGGACTTTATAGCCGTCGACACGCTCATCAAGAAGGGCGTGCGGCTGGAAACCTGCGATCCATACAACACTTCGGCCATCAATACTGAGGCCTGCCGTGGCTGCGACACATCATATAAAGCCACCGGCTTTCGCACTGTGTGTGAAACTGCCGCCGGCAACGAGGCCGCCATCAAGGATGCCATCTACAATTTCGGGCCGGTGGAGGCCGCTTTTTACTACAGCGGTGGGACGGTCTATAACGGCTACATCATACATAACCCCGGCAGTGGTTCCGGGCGCAACCATCTAATCTGCATCGTTGGCTGGGACGATACCTTCGCCTATGGCGGAACTACGGGCGCCTGGATAATCAAGAATAGCTGGGGAACCTTGGCTGGCCAGGGCGGCTACTACTACATGACCTACGGCTCCTCCAACCTGGGCGATGTGGGCTATTTCGCATCGGTGAGCGCCGCCGATCCCAATGAGACAATTTATTACTATGATGAAGCTGGTTATATAACTTCCCGCGGTTATGGGGGCAGTTCTGCATGGATGGCCAATGTATTTAGCGCCACGCAGGCTGGCCGCTTGAACGCCGCCGATTTTTGGACTACCAGCAACAATGCCCAATATGTAATTTATGTTTACAATGGACAATTCGGCAGCGTATTGGCCACGCAGTCGGGCACATGCGCCGAAGAGGGTTATTATTCCATACCGCTGACCACGACGGTCAATCTAAACGCCGGCCAACAGTTTACCGTGGCAGTCAAGATGACCACGCTTGGATACAACTATCCACTGCCGGTTGAGCGTGTCTGGAGCGGGTACTGCAATCCTCCCATCCAGACCGGCGTCAGCTTTGGCAAACACTACGATGGAGACGCCTGGGCTGACCTTGGCGCCACGGCACAAAGGAACGCCTGTTTGAGGGCGCGGATTAAGATAAATACTATCCCATCTGCCCCTGTTCTTTCATCCCCAGTTAATGGCTCATCGTCTAGTGGAACGGAGGTAATTTTCCGATGGTCGGCCTCAACTGGGGCAACGCAATACCTTCTCCAGGTAAACACAAACTCTGAATTTACAGGCATGGAGCTTTATGATTCGGTGGTTACCAGCGCTAGCCAATCGGTACCCGGTTTCACCAGCACAGGTAATACATACTATTGGCGCATTTATGCCGGCAACGCCGGTGACCAATGGAGTATACCCTCAGAAGTATGGAGCTTTGTAAATACAGACTCGCAAAGATTTCTAGGACCGGAGGATTCGGTAGCCACGAGCACTACGTCACCCGATTATTTTATATTAGACCGCTTTGCAGCGAATACCACAGGAAATATAGCATCAATCAGGATAAAGTGCGGATCAAGCGGCAATGTGAAGGTGGCGATATATGCCGATAGCGCAGGCAGTCCGGGAGCGCTGCTCAATGCAGTAAATTCCGGTACATCTGTATCGCCAGGCTGGAATAGCATACCGATAGCGAGCACTTCGGTCAATGCAGGCACATACTACTGGGTGTCATTCATTATGGATACTAGTTGTGTCAGTTACAGGCAAGAGGGGAATACGACTCGCTGGTTTAAGCCGGTGGCATATAGTGGATTTACCTTTCCGCCTTCTGCCGGCAGTGGATTTACCACAAGCTATACTGTCTGGTATGACCATATAACCGCCTGGGGCACTGTGAATTGAACTTGCATATCGCGCATGCTTTTGGCATAGTTTAGTAAACAACCATAAAATATGCGGACAATTTAATTAGTTATGATATCGAAGCTACACGGTAATTAGACAAATAATGATCAAGAAAATCAGCAGTATATTCTATGATAAATAGTCAGGGTGATCATTTAATTCGATTCTCGGTAGTGATTCCAGTATTTAACGAAGAAAGTAACCTGTCTATCCTTCATGGTCGCCTCAGCATCGTAATGCAGGGATTGGGCAAGGCTTACGAAATAATTTATGTGGATGATGGCAGTTCTGATAGCTCCTTTCAGGTACTCCGCGATTTATACAGTCAGGACAACCATATCAATGTTATTAGGTTTACTCGTAATTTCGGGCAGCATCCTGCAGTCATGGCGGGATTTAATGCCGCCAGGGGCGAGATCGTTATAACAATAGACGCGGACCTGCAAAATCCCCCGGAGGAGATACCGAAGCTTATCGAAAAATTGGATGAGGGGTACGATATAGTATTTGGGGTATTCTTAAAGCGCAAGCACTCTGTTTTCAGGCAGGCAGGTTCGCAGTTTGCCAAGTGGATGCTTTCCAGGGTGGTACCCGTGGAAACGACGAATTTGAGCGGCTACAGGGCACTGCGGTCTTACACAATTGATCAACTCAAGTTGCTGAACGAGAAAAGCAAATTCCTCGATGGATTGTTGTGCTGGATGGGTTACAGGGTGGGAACGGTGGAAGTAAAACATTGCGAGCGCCATAGTGGAAAGACGAAGTACACACCATGGAAGCTGATCAGCCTTTCGCTGGACATGGTTATTTCCCTCACTGACCTGCCGCTTAAGATTGCTACATTTGGTGGATTGTTTCTTGCGGTGTGTGCTTTTTTGCTGGCCCTCTTCTACATTATTGAGTATTTCCTTTATGGTTTCAGCGTGCCCGGGTTTGCAACCACAGTAATGCTTATAACATTTTTCTCAGGGATTCAGCTATTTTGTCTGGGGATTTTGGGCGAATATATCGGGAGGATGAATAAGGAAATAAGGAATAAGCCGGATTATATAATCCGTACCAAATTAGGATTAGATTAAAATGGCTGATTGGGCTGATAATACGGATGTTGACAAAGTTAGAGAGGTCTGGGACGGTTTCGCCCGTGAATATGGAACTGACAGTCGTGCTTCCACACCTGATGCCTATATGGTCGAGTTAGAAATACGTACATTGTTACGTTATTTCAGGAATGGCGAAAAGGTACTTGATATAGGATGCGGAAATGGCTATACGGACATAAAACTCCTTCAACGACGAAACTTGTACCTAACAGGGATAGATATCTCTCCAGAGTTGATTAATCTTGCCAAACAACTGGCGTCTAAACATGCGGATAGGATAAGAAATAGTCCGGAATACATAGTTGACAATGTGCTGGATAGTACATTTGAACAGAGGTTCAAACAAGCCTCCTTTGATTCTATTCTGACCAAGAGGGCTATTATTAATATACTTACATGGGAAGAACAACGGGCAGTTATTGCCAGAATAGCACGGTTGATAAGACCTGGTGGCCGCTATATCATGATCGAAGCAACGGTGCAAGGACACGAAAGAATTGGGAATTTAAGAGAGAAGTTCGGTATGACTAAAACACCAATAAGATGGCATAACAGATACCTCGATGAGAACGAATTGATACCCTATTTGAATGAGCAGTTCGGCACTGTATATCTGAATGATTTCAGCAGTACCTATTATGTAGGAAGCAGGCTTATTCAACCACTATTATTGAAGCCGTTTAGAAAGGAACCCAGATATGATTTTTTCCTTAATAATATATTCTCTCGTCTCCCAAGCATAGGCGATTTTGGCCTACAAAAACTTATTATTTGCAGGAAGAAAGGTTCATGAGCAATGGCTAAAAAGATACTTATTACCGGCGGCGCCGGTTTCATCGGTAGCAATTTTGTTAAACATATATTTGAAAATTACCCCGGCTGCCATATTGTCGTCCTTGATGCTCTTACTTATGCTGGCAACATAGAAAACATCACTGAAAATATCAAGAATGATAAGAGGTTTTCTTTCTGGTACGGGGATATAAGGAATGGTGAACTTGTCAGTGAGCTGGTATCAAAAACGGATACGGTTGTCCATTTTGCGGCGGAGTCCCATGTTGCCAGGTCAATATTCAACAACGCCCTCTTTTTTGAAACTGATGTATTGGGCACGCAGGTAGTTGCCAATGCCGTACTTAAATACCAAGATTCGATTGACCGGTTTATTCATATTTCCACCTCCGAAGTCTACGGGACAGCCCTGACCAGCCCTATGACAGAAGACCATCCACTTAACCCGCCTAGCCCATATGCTGCTGCCAAGGCCGGAGCTGATAGGCTGGTCTATTCTTACTGGGCAACGTACAACATACCTGCAGTAATTATCCGTCCTTTCAATATGTACGGCCCCAACCAGCACCTGGAAAAAGCTATTCCGCGCTTTGTCACCAGTGCCCTGCTTGACGAACCGTTAACCGTCCATGGCTCCGGCGAGAACACACGTGACTGGACATATGTGACCGATTTATGCTTCGCGCTGGATTGTGTCCTGCAGGCAAGCCTGGATACAGTCAAGGGGCAAGTATTTAATATTGGGTCGGGTAAGGATGTGGCTATAAAGACAATTGCTAATTCGGTTCTTGAAAGGCTGCATAAGCCGAAATTATTGATCACTAATATAGGTGACCGGCCTGGACAGGTGACCCGGCATATTGCGGGAACAGCAAAGGCATGCGAAATCCTGGGCTGGAAGCCGGCGGTTGAATTCGATGACGGCTTGACTCGAACCATCGAGTGGTACAAGCAAAATCGCGATTGGTGGGTTAAACAGCTATGGATGAGACACGTGCCCATCAAGACAAGAGACGGCAGGATTGAGTATCATTAAAGCCCATGTCGCAGGTTTTTTATTGCCCGAAATGCATGGAGGAACTCAATGTCATCGGTGCTACGTATACCTGTGATAAATGCGCGCGCAAATATTTTACAACTGATGGATTCCCCTCGTTTATTGACCAGCATTTAAAAAGGGAGAGTTTCGATGTCGCAGCTTTTAAGTTTCTATTCGAAATGGAGCAGAAGCACTTCTGGCACGTGGGTAGGAAAGAAATCATTTTGGATATACTAAAGAGGAACATTCCCGACCTTAATAAGATCCGGATGCTTGAGATAGGATGCGGCAACGGGAACGTCCTGGATTATTTGAAACAGAATAGTATTAGTATAGAAGGTTGTGATCTTTTCTTAGAAGGGCTCAAGTTTTGCAGGCAGAGATCCAGCTCGATACCCCTATATCAAATAGACATTCTTACAATGCCTTTTAAAGAGGAATATGAGGTCATTGGACTTTTTGACGTGCTGGAGCATATCGAAGATGACAGGAAAGCATTGTCTATGATCCACAAGGCGTTAAGACCAGGTGGCCACCTGGTCTTAACGGTACCCGCTTACCAGTTTTTGTGGAGTTGCCACGATGATATATCGCACCATGTAAGACGTTATGACAGAAAAGTCTTGATGGCAAAACTGAAACAAAGTGGTTTTTCGTTATCCAGGCTGACCTACTTCATGTTCTTGCTTTTTCCAGTACTGGCTTCGATGAGGCTACTTAGCCGATTATTTGATATCCGTAAGAATAAAACAGAAGAAACTACTGTTTCATTTGCGTTCAAAACAATTCCTATTGTTAATGATGTCTTCCTTGCATTATTGAGACTGGAGAAATATCTTATCCGTTATATGGATTTACCGTTCGGGGCTTCTCTGATTGCAATTGCTCGTAAAATGTAGGGGTCTTGACCATGAAGATAGAGTTTTACAGGCATAACATCGATCAACAGGATATCGGTAATGTAGTAAAGGTATTGAATTCGCTTTTTCTAACACATGGGGTAGTGGTGGAAGACTTTGAAAGTAGATTCTCTCAATACCTGGGGTGCAAATATACCGTCGGCGTAAATAGCTGTACGGCAGCATTACATCTCGCTATTTTGGCGTGCGATATAGGTGCCGGAGACGAAGTAATCACCACGCCCATGACCTTTATCGCTACTGCTAACGCTATTCTGCATGCGGGAGCAACCCCCGTATTCATTGATGTGGAACCGGATACCGGCAACCTCGATGCAGATATGATTGAAAAAGCGATTACACGCAGAACGAAGGCCATTTTACCTGTTCACCTTTACGGGCAAATGTGTGATATGAAAAAGATAAAGGAGACCGCGGATCGGCACGGTTTAATTATTATTGAAGATGCCGCCCACTGTATTGAAGGTGTGAGAGATGGAGTACGGCCTGGTATGCTGGGTGAAGCAGCTTGTTTCAGCTTTTATGCTACAAAAAACATCACATCAGGAGAGGGCGGAGCAGTCAGCACCAACGACGAAAGAATTGCTGAACTCATTAGGAAGCTAAGATTGCATGGAATGAGTAAAGGGGCATCTGCGAGGTATTCAAAGAGATACGAGCACTGGGACATGGAGATGCTTGGTTGGAAATACAATATGAACAATATCCAGGCAGCAATGTTGTTAGGTCAACTGGAGGTCATAGAAAAAAACCTCAAAAGGCGTGAGTATATTTGCAGAAAATATGAAGAGTCTTTTGAAAGCAACTCTGAAATTACCTGTTTAAAGATTGTACCAGGCTCGAAAAGCGCTCGGCACCTGTTTACAATATTGGTTGATCCCAAAAATCGTGATTTTATCCTACACCGGCTGCAGGAAAAAGAAATCGGGGTTGCTGTTAACTATCGGGCTGTCCATCTGCTCACATATTACTGCGAGAAGTATGGTTTTAAAAAGGGCATGTTTCCTGCTGCTGAGAGGATCGGTGACAGCACGATTACTCTCCCGCTTTATCCGAAATTAAGTGATGAGGAAATCGATTGCGTTATTGAGTCAGTCAACGAAATAACCACGAAATAAAGTTTGCTTGTATAAAAATGTTGCCATATATCTTGATTCTAATAACGGTCATCGGTAATATTGTAGGCTTAATCCTGATTAAAAAGGCAGTAATCGATGTCGAACAGGCGCCAAAAGACGTCACCGAATTCATCATATTTTTCTTAAGAATGATAACCAGTCTGTATACCTGGCTGGCTATATTAGCAGTATTTATCGGTTTACTTGCATTTTGGCTGGTATTAACCAGAATGGAACTCGGTCGAGTCTATCCCATTATCGGTGGCCTTTCCTATGTACTCGTGGCTCTACTTGGTGTTATGCTATTCAAGGAGAATATAACGCTGTGGGGATGGGTAGGTGTGGTGTTGGTTGTTGCTGGTGTGATTTTGATACTTAGATATTAATAACCTTCATTAAGGACAACATTTTTGTATTAAAATGAGTATACGCAATCCAAGTATTTCGGCATGGCGTTAGTCAACCGGCAGCAAAATTTGCACACCGTCGATTTCCTCAATAATGCGATAGTGCTCTCTTATATATTTGTCAATAGGATCTGCATCATTCCATTTTAAGGGGTCGTTGACCACAGGCCAATGTGGAAGGTATGATACTGAAAATTGAGCACGGATCACCAATTTAGGTAAACGATGCCTACTGATCATATCGTTAAGGATGGAATCTCTAAGTGGCCACCCTAAAAGCCATGTCGTATTTGTTGAAGGGAGGCGGTTGGTCAGAAAATATAACATCGGCAGATGATCGTAGGCCAAAATCCTATCACCTGGTGAGGAATAGCGGTCAACGGCAGCAACCAAACTATCTAAGATTTGGGCTCGTTCTGACGTTGTGATTATGCCTCGCAGTTTCGTTGAAGTTGCCTCCTTATTAAGGTCGCCGATGTAATGATCTCCGTACGGGTAACAACTCAACACAATTCCGCAGAAGACATATATCAAAGCTGCGAGTATTAGTGGCGATCTGATTAGCCATCTACAAACATTATTTGATATAGAGTTAGTTTTCCACCCTATCCATGACCATGTTAAGCAGAATGCTACGGATATAGGAAGCCATGAAATTGCTCTGACCGCATAAGAGGACGGGTAATTATTCGTGCCTAGTATCATCAGTATAGACATGAACAATGCTACAAAAGAAAGCCTGTATGCTGAATGCTCCTTGTAATTATTTTCATTGCCTGTGGCATAACCAAAATGACAAATGGCTGCTGCAAATGTGATACTGAACGCAATAACAATAAGTATATAGTTATAAATCAGTATTGCGGCTCCGAAGGTATTGCCGAAGAGTATTGTAAGCGGCCCATAAATATTGTCTAGGAGTTGTAATGTTACACGGCATATGATATCGAGACCAAAGAAAAATGTCATAAAACATAGCACAGCAAGAATAATCAATATGCCTATACTTAGCTTTTTGTTTTTCCGCAGCGTTGCCGTAAAGGATTGATAATGCTTGAACAATATCACAATTAATAGCAGTACTGATGGTATTAGCAGGTAAAGAAAAGAATAAATAAAATTACTGACCATGTCATCCAGTGAATGCCCGGCCCCGCTGGTTGTTGCCAGTAGGGAAGAGGTAAAATAGTCTAATAGGTCATTTATATATAAAGTCAGTAAAAAGCAGGCTAAGCCGATGATGTAGGCTGCCATGAAGACAAAGGTGGTCTTAATCCAGCCGGCGGGTCTAAAGCCGTATAAGGAGTCATACGCTGTCGTTAAGAGCGGTAAAAATATAACGGGCAGCAATGAAATTCTGCATAAGGTCGCCATGAGTGCTGAAACGCCTGCTCCTGCTGCAAACAGCACCTGCTTCCTGCCTCCCGACTCGCAGGCGGCCAACCAGAGCCAGACAGCTACCAGCAATCCCAGCACGGGCATCTGGTTATAACAGAGCACTTTGATAAAACCGCCTGTCACAAAAAATAAACTTGCACCGGAGGCTATGAAACTGATCACAGGGTCGAAATAACGCAGCAATATCCCGGCCATAACAAATGCGCATAAGAGCATGACAACGGCCCACACGATTCGCAAGCCGAGCAAGCCACAGCCCGGAAAAATCTGAAAGACCCCGGATAAAAACCAAAATGAAAGCCCGCTAAAGGCGTAAGAATCTTTGAAGGGAAGGTCACCCTGGGCAAGGCGCCATGCTTCTGAGCAGTATAGGCCTTCGTCGGTGACATTTACACCTGCTGGCAGAAAAAACACACACCAGATTGCCCAGGCAAGAGTGAGTATTATAATACCCCAGAATATGCGGATATTACACTTCGTCTTCGTAATATGCATGATTCCTGCCTTACTTCCGGTTAGACGATTAACATTTAAATGCGAATCTCCGTAAGATGATCTTTGCGTTTAATTAGTTCAACGCTTAGTAGTCACATGCCATGATGTACATCATTTGTTATATGTCCAAACGTTCTATCCAGCTATAATCTGGGGTATTGGCAATGGGATGATGAAACCACCGCGGAAGCCCTTCTGGCGGAGCTTGGGCATCAGCTCATCCGCTATATGCCAAGATAGCAGAAGTGCGTACTCTGGCTGGTCTGTGAAAAGACAGGACTCCTCCACAACAGGTATTAATGTGCCGGGTATATATTTACCTATTTTGTGTGATCCCTGCACTTCAAGTACGCAGTCAATTATTCCATCGTCCAGCCCCACATAATTAATAAGCGTGCTGGCACGTGATGGAGCACTAATACCATAGATCCTCTGACCCTTCTCTTTTATAGACAAAAGCATGGCATGCAACTGCAGTTTAGAGATAATCGCCCGCTCTTTGAATTTGAGCAGATTATCCTTTTTCAGTACGATTGGCGCTTCTTCTTTTAAGAGTTCATCTACTGACGGTTTAACATCATAAGTTCCAACCCGCGCAGCATAGATCCGTATCGAGCCGCCATGTGTAGGTATTCGTTTAGCGTGAAATATTTCAAGTCCGTGCTTTTCCAGAAGATACTTCAAACTGTGTAGTGAATAGTATCTTAAATGCTCGTGGTAAATAGTATCATACTGAAGGGTTTCAATAAGCGGCAACAAATAATGTGATTCAGAAATAAACACACCGTCCGGTTTAAGCAATTGTATGATTAAATCTACTATGGCGTTTACGTTTTCGATATGTGCGAATACATTTGTGGCAGTAATCAGTTTTGCTTGTCCCTGCTCCTTCAGAACCTCTGAAACAACCTCCGACGTAAAATAATCAATGATAGTGGGGATGCCACGTTCTATAGCTAATTTGCCAATAGCTTCCGGTGTTATCCCCAGAACTCTATGGTTGTCCTTAAAATTGCTTAAAAGGTTACCATCATTGGAGCCTATATCTATGACAAGGTCTTGCTTATCTAAATGCATTACTATCCTGCATTCTTTGTAGAGTTCGGTAAAATTTTCACGCAGGATTTTGGTTGTGCTGCTGGTGTAGGGATATTCCGACGGGAATATAACTTTCGGATCAACCACTAAACCCAATTGCACAAGGTGACAGTGGGGGCAATATAGTATTTGTGCGGGATAGCTCGGCTGTTCATGCGGCTTTTCGCCAATTGGATTCATACGGTTGACCGGGGGTAGATAGCCAAGGAAAAGAATTGGTTCAAGTTTTGTACTATCACAAACCTGGCATTGATCAACAACAATGCTGGAGCCAGTCCCAGCAGCAAGTTTAAGTGGATTTGTCATTATAAGATCTCCTCCTTTGCAGACCGTTTGTAAAAATTTGCTATTAATATCATGTATTGGGTTTGAGATGGGCATTTTCAACATACCATTCTACTGCTATCGGTACTCCTTTGCACAGTGGAAATTGCGGTTTATACCCTAGAGCAGTCAGTTTGGAAATATCCGGACAACGCCTCAACGTTCCCCCTTCAGCTGGCTTGCCAGGTTGAATTTTAACTCTCCGTCCAAAACAATCGCCAACAAGGTGCGCGAGCTTTTTTATTGTCACCTCTTCCGACGTGCCAACATTATAAATATTTAAATGTTTGCCATGTTCCAACAATATACCCAATCCGGCTATAAAGTCGTCAATGAAGACAAAGGCGCGTGTTTCCCGGCCGTCACCCTGAATAGGTAAATGCACGGGATCATCAGGTGTTTTACACAATTCTTTCATACGCAAGGCTAACTGCGGGATTACATGTTCCCAACCCATATCCAATCCATATACATTATGCGGTCGGAAAATGATAACGCGTTGAAAATTCTTACGCCCGTAGTTAATCGCCAATGCCTCGCTAATAATTTTCCCTGTTGCATACGAATAGCGCGGATTGAGAATATCTGGAATCGATAATGGCACGGCCTCGTCAGTCGGAATAACCGGTGGCATCTGATATACCTCAGAACTGGAGGCCAGGATTAACTCGCCCACGTTTTGTTTTAGGCAGCCAGCAATGACATTTGACATGCCTTTGACTGCTATATCCAGCACAAGCTCAGGTTGTGTGTAAAAAAATATGGTGCCGTTTATGAATGCCAGATGACATACGCTGTCAATACCCTTTAATGCTCTGGTTACCGAGTCGCTATCACGGATATCGGCATTAATAAACTCAAATTCACCCTGTAGGTCAGTCAGCCGTTTGATGCTTCCACGCCAGTCATTATCCAAAACTCGTACGCGGTGCCCTTGCTGAAGCAGGTATCTTACCAAGGCACTGCCCAGGAAACCGGTCCCGCCTGTTACCAAATAGAAATTTGACATTCTCAATCACCTCTTATGGCGCTATCGTGATTGGAATACGTACGCTTACTGATGGGCGCTTATCTGAGGAAGCGTGGCGCATGTGGATGGCTCCCCACCAGAACCAGCGCAGATATTCAAAAAACCATGGCCCTAATCGGAATGTGGATTTACCACCATAAAGCCGGTCAATAGAAGTCACAGGCACCTCGCCGAGCTTTAAACCCAGGATTTGCGCTTTGATGGACATCTCAAAGGCAAAGGCCCATCCAATCGGCTTGGCTTCCAGATGAAGGCTATAAAAAGTGGCACTACGGAACATCTTTAAACCTGTAGTGCAGTCGCTTAGCGCTGAGCCTGTCAGTATTTGAAGAAGACGATTGGCAATACGTGAGAGTAGCCCACCTAATATGTTCCCACCCAGACGGCGGCCTCCGTGGGCATATCGCGTGCAATTTACAAAGTCGCACCCTTCGTCGAGCAGCGCTATCATATCTTCGAATGCCCGTATAGGTGCTATTTCATCTACTGCATAGATCAGAATATATTCGCCAGACGCGGTATCTACTCCAGTACGAATAGCATTGATGACTCCCGGGCCAAGTGTATTTATCACTAAACGTAGATTAGTGTATTCGGGCTGCAATTGTTTTACAGCGGGGACACTGTCATCTTCTGGGAAATCACATATTACGATAATTTCATGTGGTACGTCAACAATCGCCTGCAAAATTTTAATTGTAAAGGGTAGATGAATTCCCTCGTTCCGCACGGGCAATAAAATTGAGAGCTTAATATCAGTAAGGTTTACCTCCTGTAAGGTTAATTTGCTTTGGTTTGGGCGTGCGGTTTCGAACATTTTTTATTGGAAAAAATTCCGTATGGATCGACATATCATATATACATCTTCGTCTGTAAGAGTGAAAGCTGAGGGTAACCAGATGGCTTTTGGCATGAGTTGGGTGCTATTTTGGAATATGTCATCCGATTGAAGATATGGAATCTGGGTATGAAGCGAGTGCCAGAAACGGCGGCAATGAATCCCCTTCACCAGAAGATAATGGTCAAAATCATCCCTGCGCTCAACAATTGCATCTGTCCACTGGGGGATTTCACCACCAGCTAGGTTGAACCCCGGAAACCGGATTCCAGGTAAATTCGCCAGCTCCCGGGCATATATATCGTAAATACGTTTCTGCCGCTCAAGACGGCCATCCAGCGCCGTTAGCTGTGCCAGCCCAACCGCCGCCTGTAAATTGGTTAGTTTGAAGTTATAGCCTATTGAACGATGGATATCATCGCCTCCGGTGCCACGGACCGGACGACCCTGGTCTTTCAATTCTCTTAAACGCACATATAAGGCATCATCATCCGTTAGTATCATCCCACCCTGGCCGGTCGAAATGGTCTTATTAGGCGAAAATGACAGGCAGCCGGCTGTGGCCATTGTACCCATGAATTTTCCATGTGTGGCCGACATAAATGCCTCCGCGGCATCCTCAATTACTTCAAGAGCATGACTTTTAGCTATTTGTAGCAGCGCCACCATATCCACTGCCCTCCCACTAACGTGTACTGGCACAATAGCCTTAGTATGTGGTGTAATAGCGGATAGTACTGCAGTAGGACTGATGTTCAAGCTCAGTGGGTCAATATCAACCAGCACTGGCCTGGCGCCAGTTAAAGTAACAGCATTGGCAGTCGCAATAAATGTTACATCCGGTACAATAACTTCGTCACCTGGTCCTATACCAACTCCTGCAAGTGCCAGGAAAATGGCTGACGTGCCGCTGGTAACTGCAATAGCGTGTTTCACGCCGACACGTTTAGCAATCTCCTGCTCGAAGCGGGTTGTCACATCGCCATCGTTAAGAAAATTGCTATCCAGCACCTCTTTTATTAGCTGGTATTCCTTACCTGTTATTTGCGGAGACCACCATGGAATAGATTTAGGCATCTCTGTTCCTAAAGAATTTGTTTAAATTTTCTACTTGTGTAAATATATTCTCTTTATTTCGCTTTCGTAAGAAACGAATTGGAATACCGGCATAGACTGACCATGATAAAAATTTATATCCGGGAGGAACAAAACTTAGCGACCCAATCACGGTACCATCGGGAATATGATTATTCGGCATTATGACAGAATTAGAACCGACAGCAGTATAATCGCCCATAATTACGTCACCGGTAATTAAGTGTGTCTTTAGCACACCTATATCGCGCGGTGGGATAGCAACAATATCATTCACGAAATCATCGCTAGTGCACCATACCTTCACGCCTGCGGACAAACTACTATAATTACCAATTTCAAATAGAAAATCCGCGCCACCTGCTATGCTACAGCCTGATGCAATATGCGAACAATTACCAATTTTAACCCTTGTAGAGAAATAACAGTAATCGTCAATAATGGAATCGTCGCCTATCTCAAAATAATCAGGACACCGGATTCGAGAATTTGGAGAGATGATTGGTTTCATAATTACACTTCAGAGGAGATTACGCCCCATAGGTCCACCACTTCAACCTCTTTAGGAATTTGAAGCTGCTTATAGGCCGAATGTGGTACACCCACAATCACTATATCGCTCGATGCCGCCAGTTCTTCCTTGCTTATGAAAGTGGGGTCATGTGCAAACTCATCCGAATAAAGGACAGTCGCACCATGGAAGCGTAGAATCTTCCCCAGCTTATATGAAAGCGAATCGCGTATATCATCGATATCAGCTTTGAAAGCCATTCCCAGTATACCCACTTTTTTATGGCTCAAATCATATTCTTGCCGAAGCTGATCGACAATGAAACCGGGCAAGCCCTCATTAACGTTCATGGCAGCTTGCCCCAGCGGAAAGTTATTGTTGTTAAATGCAAAAAGCTGCATCGTATCCTTAAGCAGACACGGCCCTGCTGCAAAGCCGGCCGTAGGCAGATCAGCGGCCCGACCATAACTTTCAACCATGGCCTGGCGTATTTTAGTAAAATCTACATCGAAGTCTTGTGCGATCATGTAGAATTGATTGGCCACTGCGAATTGAATATAGCGCCAGGCGTTTGAGAACAGCTTGGACAACTCGGCTTCGCCGATTGTAACTTTAATGACCGAAGGAGCAATGATCGAAAACAGGTTTGTAACGTCATGCAAGGCCCTCTCGCTCAGGCCGGATACAAGCTGGGGTAAAGTCGCCAACTCCTTAACAGCATAACCCTGAACTATCCGCTCAGGGCAGTATGCTACATGCCACGGCCCTCCCCCCATCTTTTCCAATGATTGCAATATTTGCATGCATGTTCGGGGATAAACCGTACTGCGGATGACTATGGTCTGCTGATTATTCAAATAGGGATGCAACTTGGTAAATAGATCCAATAAAGCTCGCAATTTCGGATTGAGATATTCATCCACAGGCGTGCCTATTGCTATCACAACAAAACGCGCCTTAGAAATTGATTGAATATCATTGGAAAGGAAGAGTGTCTTGTTGATTACCTTCCTTAGAACAGGTTCAGCCTCATATTCTATGAATGGCATTTGTCCTTGTCCAACAATGTCCATGGCTTGCTTATTCACGTCATATAAGATAACCCTCTGATTTTTCGAGGCGAAAACCAGTCCTAATGGCAAACCTACATGACCGGCACCTCCAACTATGCAAACATCATATTCGAACAATTGTTCAATCTCTCTTCTTGAAAATCATGGTGTCGTATACGATAAAATTTAGAGCAGCGGCTAATATCATCCCTATAGCTGCATTTATAATATAGTAAACACCCGTAAACTGCAATAATGCAAATAAGGCTAACCGAAATAATGTGGTTACTATCCCTGTGATAAGAAATCGGATCATTTGAATAAAAAGGTTCCTGCCGTACTCTTTATATCTATCTTGCCACGCTATTAAACGCAGCATAAAGAAATTGTATATAGCACCCAGTTCCATACTAATGAAATTGGCCACGTTTTCCAACAATGGCGTATTGAAATCCAGGTGATCTACAAGCACATATAGCAGCAATAGTGTTAACAGGGCCGCAGAGCCACCAATAACAAGGAACTTGCCTATCTCCCATATTCGCTGACGAGCATAAACGACTATTTTCCAATCTTTAATAGATGCGAGCATATTACTATCATCTTCTTCATTCAGTATTGTGAATAATCTTTTCCAATTCACCGTTTTGATTATAAATAATTACTATATTATAGTCGTTAGGGGTTATTTCACCTATATCAATATACCTAAAAATACTACCATTTCTGCTGCGAATCTCCTTATTTGCCTTTATCCATAGATCGTTATAAAGTGCGATCGTCCAATTATTGTGTTTTGTATTGAAATAATTATTAATAAATTCGGCGCCTTTAAACGGATGGTGTGGAATTTGTTTTAAACCCAAAATTAACACATTATTATCTTTACTTGATGATAATTCTTGATCTACTTTTTCTAAGCTATTCAATATGTTTCTGTTAATCGGTTCTTCTAACAAATAAATCCTAGCAGTGTGATAACTGTTTTTAATAAAATCAATGTTAAAAAAGGTTAGGGCTATAAATATAATCACTACCACTGAAAAGGCAATCTTTTTATTGAAACTAATTTTATTGAATATCTTTGTTTTAACTTTACTAAACACATCAGTATTTATAAATAAAATTACAGCGTATATTAGGGGGGATCCCAGACAACAATAAAATCCCAATTTATGATTCGGTACAAGGGAATATGGAATATAAATTGATAGTCCAAGAACTATGAACATTATTACTTCTTTTATGTACTTTTTCGTGAATATTAGAATTGTCATTGATAAGATAACAATCAATACATTGTAAATATTTCCGATACCCCAAAGATAAAATAAATAAGTTGTAATAATGTCTTTTGGATTCATGTTTATATAATATGGTGAATCGGACGTATTTTTAAAATTTACAAACATACTATTTATAAGATAGCTGTGTATTACTAGGACTAAAATGAATACGGCAGATATTATTATCAGTGAAAGAGAATATTTTCTTAGCTTTTTTTCAAATATAAATTGGAAAATAAAAAAAAGGACAACCGCTATGATATAAGTTTCCTTTGTAAAAAAACACAAGAAAATAAGAAAGGAAATTAATAGCATCTTATTAATGTTAAAGTCAGTTTTATACTTATACCAAAGTATGATAATTAGTATAAAAAATAAGTACGCAAAAGTATCCAAAATAAGCCAACTATGATTAATATAGAAATAAGGAGCAGTAAACAAATTCGTCACGTAGATTGCAATTATAAGATATGAAACATTACCGCGTATTAGTCTTATGCATAAAATAGTTAACAAGATGTTAATTAACGTCAGCGTGATTGAAAATGCGATACCTAATTTCAAGCCTAATGTGCTCACCAAGTTAATTAATAAGACACCTATAGGCCTTGGCCATTTATAAAGATCAATATAATCTGCTAGCGGCGAACCACTATATAACAAATAAAAATCGGTGTTAAACGGGGTTAAAGGTTCGAAATATCCTGGGAAGACAAACTTCAGGGATAAATAATATGTGAGGGATATGATGAGTGAAATAATAAGTATATTTATTAAGTTGCCTTTATTAAGGACATGAGGTAACTTCATCGAGCTCTTCTACCTTAATTTCTATTAAATAAAATCCCTATTTGTTGAATTACTGACCCCATAAAAAATGGTGATTCTGACAGTTAATGTAAATTAGATCATTCACCCAAGGTTTACTGTACAATAATATGATCCCAAACCTGCCGGATTTCGTTTACGTTATTACCCGCAGGTATGCGTAGATAAGTAACTATATCATATTGTCCCGGATTGATGAGTTGACCTTTATCTATTATCAGTTTTACATATGTAGTGCCATTAGCAGCCAATTGGAAATCCTCTGCGGTTGCCCTTGCTACCCAACTTTCATCTGAGTCTCCAACAGGTTTTACAAGGCATGAAACGGCTCCAGCAATAACATCATCAGTGTAATTACTTAGTTGTACAGTAATATTTGCTATATCATGATCAGAATACACGGACTTATCAGGTATTACAGAAATAATTCCAGAAGGTTTAACCTGTCCCTCTGTAAGTTTGTTTTGAATTCCGATCATTGAGGTAGCTATTCCCTGGCTGTATTTCCTTGCTGCTTCTGGAGAAAGGTGGTTCGGATTCTGCATTTGGTCTTTTGAGAAGACCATTGGTGATTCTGGAACTAGGTGTGTGTAGTTGTTATCAACAAATTGGCTTATGAGTGTTTGCAATGCCACAATTCTATCCTTACGTTTCTCATCCTGAAACATCATGTCATTTTCTGGCCCCTGCAGTATATACAGCTGAAATCGTTTTTGTTGGGCCAGGTCACACATGAATTGTAGAGATCGCGTGGCCTCTACACTGGGTTGATATTGTCTATAATATTCCGGGGATTTTTCATTGATTATCTTCTCCATCGCCTGTGGGTCGGCTTTTATTCCTCTATCATATTCTTTGGATAAGCCTACTGACCAAATTGGCTGCAAAAAGATTGTCCAAGGATGTATAAACCTATCGCGCAAAATATCTGAATTTGAATAAATCACAATGTATTTCTTTATGAAAAGATCACACAATTCGTTCGGTTCCCAGTCTGGTTTTAGACCATAATTATCCCAGTATCCCCAGTTCAAAGGCAAAACGGCCAGGAACTCCAGATTATGCTTGAATTCATACGAATTATTTACACGTAACAGGATCACATTACGCGGCGCTCCAAAACGATTTATGTATTCCTTAAGCATCCAGCCATCCATTATTAAGCCGGAACCACCCGTATTAGCCAGGTTCAGGGTTGTGCCTCCAAGTAGATCGCTAATAATTCCACCATCTATGCAAACACCAGCTGCAGAATCGCCCAGAATAATGTTATCTACGGGTTCCTTGAGATTCAGGAGACCATGCCACATCGGCAGCGTTACATGAGCATAACCCCATGTCTTATCTGGCTCAGCCGATAATCTTAAGGGTTGCCACTCAAGATAATAATAGAGCAACACATTAAGGGCTAGTATGGTTAATATGCAAATGATTATTATCTTACACGTATTTTTTATCAAAAGTTTAGTCCTTTATATTTAATTTGATTAAAAGCCCTGATATATGAAACGAGCAACTTCTCTGGGCGCAAAGATAATAATAGCTATAATAATAACGCCCAAGATCATACCGAATATCCAGGGATTCAAGGAAGTGATTAAATGATAGTTGTCATCTCTGTACTGTAATATATGCACAAATACAGCAAGCACACCGAAAAAACCAATTTTGATAAAAAATTCAGCAGTATTGATCGACGTAGAGAAGTTTAAGTTAGTGAATATATAGACTATTTCATTGAATGAAGTTGACCTGAAAATTGCCCAACCGGCTGATACTAGTATAAACATTAATAAGATCTTACTAAGGTTAACAAAAGGGGAAACAGGATGATCGGATTTGATATCAGCTCCTAGGCCAACGTCTGAAACCCGGTAAATACACAAGAGCACGCCATGATACATTCCCCAAATAATATAATTCCAGGCGGCCCCGTGCCATAAGCCACAAATAGCCATCGTCAATAACAAATTAAAATATGTCCGTAACTTTCCTTTTCGATTGCCACCGAGAGGAATATAAAGATAATCTCTAAGCCAGGATGAGAGAGAAATGTGCCACCTGCCCCAGAAATCGGCGGGATTCTTTGCAAAATAAGGTGCTCGGAAATTTAAAAATAAATCAAACCCAAGCAACTGCGCAATCCCACGGGCTATGTCAGTATATCCGGAAAAGTCACAAAATATTTGAATTGTGAATGCTAACACGCCGGCAATGATATCCAGTCCATGATACTGCCCGTAATTATTAAAGATCTGGTCAGCTACCAATCCCATATTGTTTGCGATCACCAGTTTCTGAAAACAACCCCAGATGATAAGGAATAAGCCAGTATTAATTTTACTGATATCGATTGTGCGCGGACCCTGGATTTGGGGTAGAAGATGATTTGCTCTTTCGATGGGTCCGGAGACGATTGTGGGGAAGAAAGAAGTGAAAAGCGAAAAATCAAGGATGCTTTTTATAGGATTCAGTTTTCGCCGGTAAATATCCAGTGGATAACTGAGGCTTTGAAAAGTATAGTACGAAATACCCAATGGCAAAATTATTGTTAATGTAACTGCATCTATTTTCAGTCCAAACATGCCGAACATTCGCAATAAGGAATCTTCAAAGAAGTTAAAGTATTTGAAGATTCCAAGTATTAGCAGATTGTAAAGCAATGAAAGAGAGAGCCATATTTTACGCCTGGATGGATCTTCATTCAGGGAGATGATTTTGCCGGCACAGAAATTAACGATTCCTGAGAGTATCAGAAGCCCAAGGAAACGCCAATCCCAGTAAGCATAAAATACGTAGCTCGCCAACAGTAGAAGTATGTTTTGCCATTTGTAATTACGCTTGAAAACGTAATATAACAGGACGGTAACTGAATAGAAACTAGCGAAAGCAATTGAGATGAAAGGCATCTAAGTAATTTTAATATGATAAAGCTATTTCATTATGAATAATATACCATTTTCCAACAAACCTGACGACCATCTTAAAGAACGGAGGCTGTCACCTAGTAGCGGTGCGTGAGTCTGTTATCATCGTGACGGATCAAGATAATAGTTTAGCTGGTCATTGATTATATCTTTGAGACTATATGTTATCTTGAAGCCCAGCTTATTTATCTTTTTAGTCGAGGCAAGCAGAATAGGTACTTCCGCAGGCCTGAATTTATCCGCATCGAAGCTTATTATCAACTTTCCCTTATCCGTGTATACGGTGATGCCCTCGTCCTCGGCTTGAAATTCAATTTCGTTGCTGAGGATCATACTGTCTAACTTGGTTTTCTCAAAATCCAGTCCGAAATACTTTGACTTATCTGAAGCCGTGGGTTTGATAACGGACTTTTTATTATTAAGAGTCCGGATTTTCTCGATATTGTAGCCTGCGTTTTCCAGACAAAGCAATATATAAGTGATAACAGAATTAGTTCTTTGTGATCCCTGGTTATAGACGTCGCCGTATTTGCCTTTTTTAGCCAGAAGGCAGTAGCCCTTGACGATGTCGTTAATGTGTGACCAATCTCTGAAAGCATTAACGTTGCCGACAACGATTTTGTTTAGTTCACCACGTTTAAATTGCATTACCTGTTTTGCGATTGCCGAAGTAACAAACATGATACCGCGGCCTGCTCCTTCATGGTTAAAAGCTCTGGATACAACCGTCCTCAAACCATAGCTGGCGTGGTAGTTCCGCATCAGGAAATCGCCGTAAACCTTGCTGACGGCGTAGGGGGACATAGGACGGAGGTGATTAAATTCAGTGATGGGTACTTCCGGTATGACTTCAGGTACGGGGAAAATGACTCCGTACTTTTTGGCGGCGCTTTTATTTTGGGTCTGCGAATAGATCACCAGTCCGTATTCCTCGCTGCTCCCGGCGAACACTATTACGGGATTTATGCCCTTGTGCCTGACGGCTTCAAGCAGATTGCTTGTACCCGTGCAATTTATAGCCATTGTCTCGCTTGGACAGGCAAAAGAGCGATGCACAAATGATTGTGCACCAAGATGGAATATGTAATCAGGCTTGCTTTTATCAAGCACTGAAGCAATGCTGGAAATGTCCAGCAAGTCACTTTCCAAGAGTAAAACATGGTCCTCTATGCCCATATTTTTAATATTGTACGGGCAAATACCGTCAGCCCGTTTGCGGAAAAGGCCAAATACCCGCGCACCCTGATTAACGAGGTAGTTTGCCATGTGGGAACCAACAAAACCGCTAATACCAGTAATAAGGACGTTTGTATTACTAAAACTCATGTGTTTACTCCTTTAGTGGTTATTTGAGGGGAATTGCTTATCCGGGATTTCCCATATCAACTCCTAGTGAGCCGCCCCTCGTCCCTATTTAAACTAAAGACAAAATTTATACCCATCATATTAGTTTGTCAAGCTTATTTAGAATCCCCTTCAGACAATCCATAGTATCTCAGGAGTTCATCTGCGGTATCCCAAAACATCTGTTTGGCAATCCATGGCGGGCTCTCCACTTGAAAAAAGACCATACTTCCCCTATCTTTGGGCGTCTTGAATATTCTGCCTAACATTCTGAACTAATTCACCCGACTGAATCTCAGTTTGATATGGGAAATCCAGGGTTTATCAAGGATGGAAGGTTAAGCCGTTATGTCGATTTACCAACCTTACACTATTTCCGTAGCAACTCAAAAATCAAAAATATTTATGATAGAATATTAGATATGTCATATTGGTCATAGACCAAGAGAAGAATTCAGTGATAATACAAAAAGGTAGTTAATCATTATCAATATAGATAAATTGAAATCGTTGCCTATTTCACTGTCAATTATATTTATTCCTGTTGAGCTGCTCCGGGGCCATTATTACCTTGATCCGGGAACAGGCAGCCTGCTCATACAACTGGCCATAGGCACGCTGGTAGGTGGATGGTTTGTAATTAAAAACTACTGGGTACGCATAAAGCTATTTTTCAATAAATTGTTCAAGGCCGACAACAAAGATGAAAAGCCCCGAGCCTGATGGCGTAATTGCTTCATCTTTCCGTGATCCATGTGGTTTTCTTTTCTGGAAGGACGGACAGCTCTACCGACAGGTAAACAAAATCTATCAAGAAGACTACGACCTTTTCATGGCGTCAGGTCTATATTCTGCACTGGTTGAAGCGAATCTGATCATACCGCATGAGGAAGTGGATTTGGAGCCGCTGGACCCCGATCTTGCTTACCGCGTTATCAAACCTGAACTGATATCATTTATATCCTATCCCTATGAATGGTGCTTCAGCCAGCTTAAGGACGCAGCGCTCACCACGCTTGTAGTACAGACTAAGGCCATGGAGCACGGCATGTCATTAAAGGACTGTAGCGCATACAATATCCAGTTCAGGAATGGGAAGCCGGTGTTTATCGATACGCTATCATTTGAGAAATACAATGACGGATCGCCCTGGGTGGCTTACCGTCAATTCTGTCAGCATTTCCTGGCTCCGCTGGCGCTGATGAGTAAAAAAGATATAAGGCTTATCCAGTTATTGCGCATTTACATAGACGGTGTGCCTCTGGATTTAGCCAGCAAACTATTACCACTGGGGACACGTTTTTCCTTTCCACTGCTTACACATATTCACCTGCACGCTGCAAGCCAGCAAAGATATGCAGGGAAGCCTGTTGACCTGAAAGGTCGTAAAATGACAAAGCTTGCATTCACGGGCATAGTCGAGAGTCTGACCTCCGCCGTGCGCAGTCAGCACTGGAGTCCTGAGGGCACGGAATGGGCTGATTATTATCAGGACACCAACTATACAGCGTCATCCTTTCAGCATAAAAAAGACATCATCGCTGCATTCTTAGATAGAATTAAACCGGCAGGCGTGTGGGACCTTGGCGCCAACGTAGGTGTGTTCAGTCGACTGGCCAGTGACCGGGGAATATCAACTCTGTCATGTGATATCGATCCTGCTGCTGTGGAGAAAAACTACCTCGATGCCCGCGGAAAGGGCGAAACCCATATTCTCCCCCTCATAATTGACCTGGCCAATCCCAGCTCTGGCATCGGCTGGGAAAACGAGGAGAGGCTGTCTTTGGTGGAACGTGGACCGACAGACACCGTGCTGGCGCTGGCCCTGGTTCACCACCTCGCTATTTCCAATAACCTACCGCTGGGCCACATCGCACGGTTCCTGGCAAAAATTTGTCGTTCGCTTATAGTTGAGTACATTCCCAAGGCAGATTCGCAGGTACAGAGACTGCTTGCTACCCGTAAGGATATCTTCCCTGGTTATACACGGCAGGCCTTTGAGAAGGAATTCAGACGCCATTTCACCATAGAAGATTCCGCCGATATGAAGGAATCACAAAGGATACTCTATCTGATGCGTAAGGTATAGCAATGAAAGAGAGGTTAAAATTAATCTTTCAGGGGCCACTGGTTATTTACCCGCTGCTCTTTGCCATATTCCCAATCCTGTTCCTTTACGCAGTTAATATAAGGGAGGTGGCGGCTGACCAAGTTGTAATACCTCTGGTGGTATCGCTTCTTTCTACGTTAATGCTGTGGACAATCTTAAGCCTCATACTCCGAAGCATTGTGAAGGGAGGTCTGGCTACAACTATATTTTTATTCCTATTTTTCGCCTACGGCCGGTTCTATGAGTTTCTGGAAAACTGGGCTGTTTTTGTACCAAAGCATAGCATACTGCTCCCAGGGCTCCTGCTTGTCTGGGGCTATTGCGTTTATTTCATCATGCTTGCCCGCCGTGATTTCCGCAACACGACCAGAATACTCAATATAGTTGCGGTGGTGCTTATTGCGATAAACCTGTTTAACATCGGTTATTATAAGATTGAGAACTTAATGGCAAAACCACAGTCGCCAGCAATCTCTGAGAACCCGGCTTTGACTACGCCGGAAGTCGGCGCGCTGAAAAATATGCCGGATATCTATCATATAGTCCTTGATGGTTATGCCAGCTTGAGCACAATCAAAGAACATTATGGTTATGATAACAGCGAGTTTGCCAGCTTTCTGGTTGATAACGGTTTTTTTATTGCGCATGATAGCAGAACTCATGTTGTTGCCACTGAGTGGTCACTTGCTTCAACTTTAAATATGGATTATGTCAGCGCAGGTGAGCAGATTGATACTGTACTCGAGATGATCAGCAATAATAAGGTAGCCGCTTATCTAAAATCTAAGGGTTACAAATTTGTTTATATTAGCTTCTTAAAGTCAACCGGTGGAGCTGACTTATATTACAATCTATATGAATCCGATGGTAGTAGCGATTTGGTAAATGAATTCATGCGTGTTGCATGGAACTCAACTATGCTGAGGCCGTTCTATACATACATCGCTGGAAACCAATTTGAAAATCGCTACAGGGCAGGAACGATCAACAGTCTTGATCTGTTAAAGGAGCTCCCGGGAATGCCCGGGCCCAAATTCGTTTTTGCCCATATCGATTGCCCACACAACCCTTTTGTCTTTGGGCCCAAAGGTGAACGCGTTGGTGCTATAAATTTCTACAACTTCGCCGACAAACAAGTATATCTGGGCCAATACATTTTCATTACAGGTGCGATAGAGAAGGTTGTTACAGAGCTGTTGAAGACGTCAGGAGCGCCGCCAATAATTATTCTGCAGTCTGACCATGGCCCGAAAATAGTGGGTGAAGATGCCGGAAAAAGAATATTGAATGCCATATTTATTCCGGGCGTTAGTAAAGATTGTCTGTATGACTCCGTTTCACCTGTGAATACGTACAGGTTAATATTCAATAATTATTTCAATACAAATTACAAGCTGTTAGAAGATACAAAGTAATGATGATTAACCAGTTATGAATAAGTGGATCAGGGCGCATAAACGTATTCTCATACACAGCTCTATTATCTGTGCGTTTTTGCTTTATGCCTTTTTCCTTGCCGATCCGCTGTTCGACATGTTTGAATATCCTGATCCTACTTTGTCGAAATTATGCCAAATATCTTTACCTTCAGAAACGAATAATATCAATTATTCGATTGACCGGTTGGCCACCATCGATCCTCTTGCAATTTATGGTTGGGCATTTATTGGAGGGCAAAGTGCTGAGAATTGTAAAAATTATGTGGTTTTAAAGTCTAAGGACAATACTTATGTTTATACAACGTCCTTGTTTCCAAGACCGGACGTTTCCGCTAGCTATAAATATACCGATTTAAATTTAGATAACTCTGGATTCCGTGCCAATATACCTGTGCAAAAACTCAAGGGTGGCACATACAGGATTGGCCTATATATAGAGAAAGGCGATATTAAGGCTTTTCGTTTTACGGATCAGTTACTGATCAAATCCGATGAGACCGTAGAGCAGGTTTACTTAACATCAACACTACAAGACATTTCTATTCCCGCGACCCTCTGTAATATGGAATCTCAGATCGATTTTCTGCAAAAACTCACTAAAGGGAATAAAGAATATATTGAGATTATTGGTTGGGCATTTGTTCAGGGGCGCGACGTAAAGAATAACTGGACCTATGTTGTTCTAAAATCGGATTCGGATACTTACATTTTTAATACGGATATACACTATACGCCATGGGTTACTCGTTACTTTGAAAGCTTGAAAATGGATTTGGATTGGTCCGGATTCAGGGCGCTGATCCCTACAGAACAAATCAAAGACGGAAAGTATAAGCTGGGTATATATATAAAAAGTGGTGATATCAAATTCCTGCAATATACCGCTGAGAACATTACTTTTTAATAGCGTCTTTCATCACCTAATTTAGTCCTGCTTTATTGCTTCAAATACGATAGCATTGGTGCCTAAAATTCCGTACCAGGGCATGTAAAGATGGTATAAGTTTGTCCGAAATCCGATGCGCTTCAATTCCGCCAGCATTTGTAAGGAAAATATTGTATAAACCAGTGCTCCCTCGGGACGAATGGGGTCGTCATGATACTGAGGTTCTTTTATATATACCAGGTCTCCGCTCTCGCCTACAAAGGTCCTCGTTTCATCGAGGAATTCAGTTTGATAGAACGGCACTGTAAAAATATGCCTGCCAGCGGGCTTCAAGACCCTGTGAATCTCTGCATGTGCTTTATATGGGTCAGGAACATGCTCAAGGACGTCGGCGGACAGAACAAGCTCAAAAGTGCTATCACCAAATGACAATTGCATAAGGTCCTGGTGAAGGATGCCATTTACTAGCTCACCGCTTTTCTTACCGGGTCCTAAATACTCACTGCACTTATAGTACGTCATTCCGGCTAAAGCATTATGGACAGGCCCCGTTGCTTCGGTATTGTAGACATTAAGATCAACACAGCGGGCAAGTTCCGCCAGGCAATGAATCTTCTGCTTATATAAAACTGATATTGACTTGCATACTGTATACGCAATTTGTCTCTGTCTATTCGATGCCCCACACCTGACACATCGGCACGTTTCACGTAAATTATCACCACATTTCACTATCAAAGCTATTTTACCGCAGACAGTGCAGTAGGCAGGGAATGCCAAACCGAGTTTTATGATTATTTTATCTAATATCCGCGGGTGAGAACTATAGATCGGATAACGTATGTTCATTTAATTGCATACTGCCCGAGTTCGTATAATACATTCTGTATTTTTTCTTTGATCACGTCATAAAGGTAATTATTACGAATATTTTCAAGCGAATTCCTGGAAATCTTATGCCAAAGTTCTTCATCCTTATAAAGTTGAATAACCTTGTGCGCAAATTCTTTTGGATCACCCGCTATTAGAGCATTAAAACCATCAATCAGCCCGACACCTTCGGCGCCAATGTTTGTAGTTACGACTGGTAAACCATAACCCATGCTCTGCAGTATTTTCCCACTAATACCAGACCCATATCGTACTGGCACTATAAAGAGTCTACTTTTTTCAAAATAGGGAGCTAAATCTTTGACATAACCTATCACGTCCACTTCAGCGGACTGCAATAATAATATCTTCTTTGGTGGATTGCTACCCACAACATACAAATGTATATCTGGCATCTCTTTTTTAATCAAAGGCAAAATATCATTTACAAAATATAGGACAGCATCAACATTTGGCAGATGGTCAAATCCACCAATAAAGAGGATATCCTCCCTCTGTGAATATGATTTTTGTGGTTCCGATATATTTTGTATGATACTTATAATTTCAATATTGAGTGAAGGATCTTGCTTCAAAAGTACCTGTTTATCCACAGGACTCACCACAAACGTAAGGTCGCTTTTGCGAGCTAAATATAACTCCTTTCTTTTCCAATCTTCGGCTTCTTTAAGCAGCCCACTATTATTCTCAATCTGTGCCCTCCTGGATTCCCTAACAAAGACCATATCCACTGTATCGTAAATGATTTTACACGTCGGACAACTCCGCTTGATGAGATCTATATATTTAACAGATATATGGGGTCTGCTCAGAATAACCACATCGAAGAAACTGCCATTATTTTTGATATAGTGTTCAACTGACAAATAATGAGGCGCATAAATTATCTCTATACCCTGTTGTTGTAGTTCATGGGTATATGGCTCCTTACCCAATAGGTTGTCACCAATAAATGTAACCCGGCTTCCCAATTCTGCTAAGATCTTTAATATATTGAACATACGCAATGACCCGGCATCCATGTCATATTGCGGAACATAATGATCTATGACGAGTATACGCGGGCCAGATCGTCTATCTCTCGCATAGAATACATTATCCTGGGCAGGTTTATAATGCTTTTTCTGTAATATGGTATTCCATTTATCTTTGAACTTCGGTTTATTTATATCCTGGAACTTTTTTATACTTGAAGATATATCTGTTCCGGAAGTCATACCTTCAAGGTGAACAACTATAGACTCAGGTTGATATATTACTTTATGCTCTAAATCTCTAATCGAAAAGCAGATGTCAGCATCATCAAAATATGCGGGTATAAATCGTTCATCAAAGCCACCAATCTTTGTAAAAAGTTCCTTTTTCAATAATAGGCAGGCACCGGAACAGTAATCTACTTCTCGAACAAAGTTATACTCCGGCTTATCCGGGTCATCCCCGCGGCCATAATTCCATCCGGAACCGTCGTTCCAGATAATACCCCCGGCCTCCTGCAATTTGCCGTTGGGATAAATGAGCTTGGAGCCCACGGCACCAACGTCTTCCCGTTTTATGAGATCAAGCATAGGTGGAAGCCAGCCCCCGGTAACCATCGTATCATTATTCAGAAATAGTATGTACTTGCCTTTGCTTGATTTAGCTCCCCGGTTGCAGGAACCTATAAAACCACTATTATGTTTTTTTCTGATCAAACGCAGGTTTTTAACTTTCGATAATATATCTTTTGTTCCGTCAGTCGAGCAATCGTCCACCACAACAACCTCAAAATCACCCTCTGTGTTTTCACTGATCGATTTCAGGCAATTAAGCGTATACTGGCAGTTGTTGTAAGCAGGGATTATGATCGATACCTCCGGCTTCTCTGATGGGGCTGGAAATATCAGCCTCTCTGCCTCTTTCTTTGATATTGAAGTGTTAAACTTAGGTAGGGTTAGTTTGGTCGGCGCAGTAGCTTTGCGCGCAAACCGGGTCCTAGCCTGCCTGAAGAAGCTGCTCCAGCCTTCGTTCAGGATAACCCGCAGTCCGGTAAGTCCAAGCTCGTAGGAATTTCGTGGTTTTGTACCCGGGCGCATGAGCTTGTCAATAATGAAACGGAACCTGGACATAACCTGTACGATTATTCCCTGATTAATTTGATCCATTTGAGCCTGGATGTTGGTCAGCTGGGCATCCCTGGTTTGCAGAGCAACGTTAAATTCGCTAAGCTGGGCATCTCTGGCCTTTAACAACACATTGAGGTCGTCAATTTGGTTATCTTTAACCTGTAGAACTTTATTGAGTTCGACAAGCTGAGCATTTTTGGCCTGTACCACTGCATCCAGATCACTTCTACGGGTATCCCAGTAACGCAGAGTGGTGATAAGTTCGCTAACCTGGTCATCCCTGTTTTGTAGCTCAGAGTTCATGCCGGCAAGCTGGGCGTCCCTGTTTTGTAGCTCAGAGTTCATGCCGGCAAGCTGGGCGTCCCTGTTTTGTAGCTCAGAGTTCATGCCGGCAATCTGTGTATGATAAATGCTGTATATCGAGTCAGAGACGTCTGTGAGACGGCTATATGAGCTGAAACGGATTAGATTCAGATCGGAATTTGAGGCAAGCGCAATAAAGTAAACCGGCTCCTTGCTCTCCTTGCCTGTAAAATGTAATTCGTCGTCGTCATCTTTTTTAACTACGACCTCCATACAAGAGCGGATTTTATGAGGTCCGATATCCCAGATGTCCGATCCGGCATAAACACGCTGACCCAGGACCTGTACATTCTTAAAATATCGCTTTAATAAGCCCTCAAACTCGTCGAGATACAGTTCTTTTATATGAAATGGGTTATGGTAGTCGGGTGCATCGGTATAGACCGCCTTGTTGGGGCTGGATATTATCAAAAGACCGTCAGCCCTGAGCACCCTCTTCACCTCGGACAGCAGCTTCTCATGTTCGGTTATGTGCTCAATGGCCTCAAAACAGATAGCGACGTTAAATTTACCCTTGCCTTTTACAGGAATATCGATGATAGAGCCGGATTTAAATTCGAGGTTATCCCTTTTATATCTGGAAGCGGCATGCGCAATTGTCGACTCGTCGATATCTATGCCTAGGGCGTAGGCCGCATCATCGGCCAGTAGTGCAGTGCCGTAGCCTTCGCCACAGGCTAGGTCAATAACCTTTTTACCCCTTACGAATTGCCTGGCATAGGCGTACCTGTGCAGGTGCTCGTAATGAATAGGGCCACTTTCGATCCAGGGTAAATATCTTTCACCGGTCCAATCAAGCATTTTATTATCTTCTTTGGTCATTAAAGAAATTATTTATTTTGTGAACGAAACACAATAGCTACATTGTTATCGTCGCCGGGATGATAGTAGTATACATCAGTTGTCAGCCTCATTTCATTCAACAACGGTATAATATCCATACCGAAATCCGTGTAGACAAACATACCTTCTTCCAACCAGGCTCCATGATACGCCGGGCTCAGGATATGTTCTATGCCTTCTCTGGTAAGACGGGCGCGCACCGCCGTTTTTTCTTGACTGGGAATGACTGGAACCGTAAAAATGTGATAGCCACCCTCTTTAAGTACACGATGGATTTCGCGAAATGCCAGGTCATAGTCCGGCACATGTTCCAGCGTCTCGGATGTGATCACAATATCAAAATAATTGTCGGGGTAGGTTAACCGTTGCAAATCCTCGCACCTTATCATATTCTTCTGTTGCCCGGGAGGCACGCCTTCAATATACTCGGAGTAATGAAGTCCGGGATGACTTTGCAAATAATCGTGTAAGGCCCCGCATCTATTAACCTCCGCAATGCTCAAGCCCTTAAAACCAGGATCCGCCATTAATTGCACTATAGAAAGGTAGCGTGCGCCGCTCAGCTCAGCCCACGTTTGAATTATGACCTCTGCCAGGCGCCGTATCCTGAGACTGCCACCGCAGTTTGAGCAGAACATGCTCTCCTTGCAGTTGAAGGCTGTGACAAGTTTATCGGATAGACCCCAGGCGTTTTTTAGTTGATTTGTAATAATAGTGTTATCATATTTGAATTCGGACTCATTTCCACAGATAAAACAATTTCCGTTCTCATTGGTTGGATAAACAAAGGATTCAATGGGCATAGCTATAATCAGCGACGTGTCATTTATTGATTTTGCCATAACATGCCAGGATGTCGTAATTTTCGGTGTCACATGTAAAATCAGTGCCTGCCATATTTGCAAATTCAAAGGATGAATAATTAACCCTCCTAAATCGCCTGTGGAACTGGGTTGTAGATTTTGTTCCCGATAGTCTTTTATCCGAGCAGAACGCCAGCCAGTAGCAGTCGTTTACTTGGATTGGAGTTAATGGGAAGGGAATACTATTCCACCCAGGTACAACAGGGACTGCGAAACCAATTGCATTAAGTAATGTGCCTGGCTCACCGTTGAGATCTTCATAGATAGCAATTTTTACGTTCCCCGGGTAAGAGCATTTTATTCGCATTTCCTTTATAACACCTGACCTGATGGCTTCATAGCGTGAGAGGACAAAATAATTTGGTTCACTTAAACCATCAATTTCAGGATCCTGATCAGTGCCGACTATCAGGTCATTCGCAGTTAGGGATATCTTAGATGGAATATTGGTTGAGTATAAATTATGAGCTATCGAAGGTCCCGAATTCGGCGCATTGATGACCTGTAAATATCTGGTGGCAACATCTTCCGTAGCCCCTGCAGAAATGATGTGCCCGTTATCTAACAGGATAGCCTTATCACAGAGCTGCTCAACCATATCAAGGGAATGTGATATAAAGATAATGGTCTTTCCCTGATCTCTGAATTCATTTATTCTGGCCATACATTTCTTTTGGAAGGCCTCATCGCCGACGGCAAGCACTTCATCTATAAGCATGATATCGGGGTTACAGTTTACTGCCGTGGAAAAAGCCAGCCGGGCGTACATACCTGAGGAGAAATTCTTCAGCTTCATATCTTCAAATCTTTTAAGTTCAGCGAAATCGAAAATCTGGTCATAAACACGGTTGGTGTCGTTGCGGCTCATCCCGAGGATTGAAGAATAAATGTAGACATTCTCAGCAGCCGACAACTCCGGCTGAAAGCCGACTCCTAATTCCAGGAAGGAAGCAACCTTCCCGTTAATAATTACGGATCCGCTATCAGCATACAGCACCTTAGCCAATATTTTAAGCAGGGTAGATTTGCCCGAGCCATTCCTACCTATAATGCCAAAGGTCTCACCATGCTGCACCTCGAAGCCAACGTCCTTCAATGCCCAGAATTCCTCATAGGTCATATGCTTTTTCAATAAGCCCACGGCATTTTGCAGAAGCGTAGCCTTTTTATGATGGGGGAGCCTGAACTTTTTGGAGATATGGTTAACGACGATCGCTGGATTCATATTTCCTCGGCAAAACGGCGCTGCAGGCGATTGAATACCAGTGTCCCTACGACAAATGAAGCCGCGGAAGCAAAGCATATAATAGAGAGGCTGTAGAGTGAAGGGATGTTGCCGTATATCATCAGGTCCCGGAACACAATAATATATTCGGTTATCGGGTTGAGCAAATAAATAGGCAACATGCCTTTGATGGCGCTCATGGGATAGAAGATGGGTGAGAGGAAGAAGAGGATATTGGCCACTACCTCCCATATCTGATTGGTGTCACGGAAGTAAACATAGGTAGCGGCCAGGAACAAGCTTGCCCCATATACTAACCAGAAGTAAATAACGAAGACCAGTGGAAATAATAAAATAGTCGGCGGAAGTCCACCGCAAATAAAATAGAGTATAGGTATGATAACTATGAACTCCAGCAGGGAGCTAAAAAGATTGGCCAGGGTATTGCTGAGGACCAGTATCCAGCGGGGCACGTAGACCCTGGTTACCAGGCTGGCTTTGCCCACTATAGAATAGACTGCTGACGTCGTACCTGCGGCGAAAAACCTCCATGTCATCAATCCCACCAGCAGATAGGCGCCGAAATTAGGCTCTTGCTGAAACAGGTAGCGGAAAACAAAATAGAGTACCAGGGCCAGCGCCAGGGGGCTGAGAAGCGACCAGATAAAGCCGAGCGCGGTATTTTGATAGCGGCCCTTGAGCTCAACAACCGTAAGGTTCCCAATAAGCTCGCGGTACTGCCAGATTTCAGTCATGAGTTCTCTGCCTCATCTTGTACATAGATCCTTTGGCTAGGCCTGCATTACCCAGAAAGTGTCCCGTATATTTAGTTGTTTCATATACCAGGGCGTAGGGCAACCAGTGCCAACATTTCTTCTGATTCAAGAATTTGATCTCGGCTGCCAAGTATGCTCCGGTGCGCTCAGCCAACGACCGCCTTGATTTCGCCAGACTGGATGCACCCTGCCTGAGCGCGAGCCCGTAATCGAGAGATTTATTAAAGGCTTCACGTATTCCAAGATCATGCGCATGGTAAACGGCAGCCAGCGGCTCGTAGATTATCGTTCCGCCATCAGACAGTATATGAGCGGCTATCATTTTATCCTCAGCCATCACAATATCATCATTAAACCTGATTTTAAACAAGATGTCCTTTCGGTAGGCAGCGTTTACGTTCGATATGAAAACATTGTCATGGTAGTAGTCATCAGCGCTTGATTTTACCACTAATCTGAACTCGGGGAAATTAAAGTAATAGAAAAACTTCTCTGGCGGCTTGGTGCTCTCCCATGGTATCTGCCTGCCGACCACCATAGCCACCTGAGGATCGTTGAAATTAGTTGTTAGATTCTGCAGCCAGTTATCATCCAGAGGTAGAGCATCCTGTGTAATGTATACCAGGTATTGTCCTACTGCCAACTCAGCGCCGAGATTGCGGGTTCGGCCATGGTGGAATTGCTCAGGTGGTATCTGCTCCAGCCTGATCGGGTATTTTTTCGCTGTTGCCAGCGTATCGTCGGTAGAGCCTGAATCTATTACAATAACTTCGAAGCTGCCCTGGTATTGTTGGCTATACATGCGCTCAAGTAGACGTGGGAAGTTATCGCCGCCGTTTTTAGTAAGAATGATGATGCTGGCATCAACCGGTGTCATGTCGCCTCGGTATAATCCATATGAGTACAAATTGTATGTGGCGCACATATGCATGTCAAGGATTACCTGCAACAACGACATTTTTATATTGTTGGTGTGGAACATGGGTAATAATATTTAGATTGCCGCGCCCTATGGGCTCGCAATGACATATAGAAAGGCTCTCAATGACATATAGAAAAGGGTTCATAATAGCACGGCATTTCAAATGACAACATATTTGACAGATGCTATCGCCCTGGTCAGGACGGATCTGCGGGACCCGTTAGCGGTTCGCTTTTCCGCTGATGACCTCTCGCGTGCCCTTGACCGCGCCGTCCTCGCTTATTCACGGTATCATCCCTGCCAGCAGAAGTCTACAGTCGCTATCGCCAGTGGTTCCAGTCATATCGATATTACCTCTCTTATCGGTCGTGTTAAGGTTGATAAAGTCGAATTTCCTGTCGATCAGTCTCCCCCGGTATTCCAACCTTTCACCCTATATCTTGATTCTATTTCAATGCTCTATACCAAAGGTGATGGCACTAATTGCTATGTGTACTGGTCAGGTGTCCATACTCTGACCGATTCCACCTGCACCATACCCGATTCACGTCTGGATATTATCATCCTGGGCGCTACAGCTTATGCTATCCAGTCCTATGTCGATAGCGTCCTCGCTGAAAAGGCTGTCGCAGCCCTGGAATCAGCCAAAGCCGCTGCAGACAAGGTATCTTCCAGGGTTGTCCTGGCTGAGACCGCTTTAACCGGTGCTGCATCTGTGTCTGCGGATATAGCTCAGCAGATCACCTCGACCGGCGCCGCTCTTAGCGCCGCTTCATTCGCCCTGGCCACCGCCATAGCCACCGGGACAGGCACGATTGATGAGGCTGTTGCCACAAAACTGACTGACGCAGCCGCTCGCATTGCATCGGCAGGCACAGCGCTCACCTCGGCCGAAACAGCACTCACATCTGCGGCTATCCGTTTTGCCGCAGCTGTCACGGATATGGCTACAGGTGATGATTACATAAATACAGCCAATGTGGGCGGCGACGTGGCAGGAATGTGGGCGCAATACGCGCAGCGTGATACCGCGGCCGGAGAAGGATACAACCATCAGGCAGCCGGTTATATCGCCCAGGCGGGGCAGCATATCTCTGAAGCCATGGCCGAACT
>Ga0247841_10002243_pt1 | contig 39511 bp, 41 predicted proteins | sample LaCruzMarch2015__2_FD_192410 | JGI IMG/M metagenome (GOLD analysis project Ga0247841, IMG submission 192410) | Freshwater microbial communities from meromictic Lake La Cruz, Castile-La Mancha, Spain - LaCruzMarch2015_18m | ecosystem: Environmental > Aquatic > Freshwater > Lake | place: Spain... | reverse complement strand
GAAAGAATGCTTTCAGAGGTTGAAGGCGCCTTTGTGAAAGAGCCTACTCACGGACTGCATGAAAACATTGCAGTCATTGACTTCCGCAGCTTCCATCCCACAATAATAATCACGCACAACATTTCCCCGGAAACATTGGACTGCAAGCACAATGAATGCGCAAAGGGAAAGAACATCTCGCCCACAGGCCATTATTTCTGCGAAAAGGAAAAAGGGTTCATTCCAAAGAACATTGAGGAAGTGCTCAAGCAAAGGTTTGCGTTCAAGAACGAGTTCAAAAAGGCAAAGAAAGGCTCGAAAGACTACGACATCCTGTTCGCAAAGCAATGGGCATTCAAGATAGTGCTTAACGCATTCTTCGGCTACCTTGGCTATCCAAGAAGCAGATGGTATTGCAGGGAGTGCGGAAACTCAATCCTTGCATGGACAAGGCAGTACATAAAGCAGACAATGCAAAAGGCAGAATCAGAAGGCTTTGAGGTCATTTACGGGGACAGCATTACAAAAGAAAGATTTGTGACCATAAAGGACAGTAATTATCTCATCAGATTGAAAAATATCGAAGAACTTTTTGAAGAGAACAAAAGTAAGATGATTGAAATTAATGAAAAGCAAATAATCCCCATGAATTACCTGCAGACCCTTTCAATAAACCCAAAAACCCTGAAGCCAGAATTCTGCAGGATTAACGAGCTAATAAGGCATAAAAATACCAGAAAAATCTTCAGAGTCAACCAGAAATTTGGGGAAACCATAGTGACAGAATACCATTCGTTGATGACAAAAGAAGGCAATTCATTGATAGCTGTAAAGCCAGTTGAAATTGGAAAAAAGCCATTGTTCAAAATCAGGGAAATTCCCTATTCATGCAGAATAACCTCAATAGACCTTGCCAAAGAGCTCAATTACTCCACGAAGATAAAATACAAGGGCTTGGAAAAAACACTGTCCTTCAAGGCAGACAATGAATGGGTTTGCTTTGGCTGGATGCAAAAAAAAGAGCCAATTGCCATCAAAAGGAGAATAAATGTCAATTCCAAAGAATTCAATGCGCTATGCCGGCTTTGCGGAGCATACATTGCAGAAGGCAGCTCTTCAACCCCGGAAACCGCAAAATCAAGGATCGGGGCAAGCATTGCTTCAAGCAATAAAGAATGGCTGGAAAGCCTGCAAAAAGACTACAACCTGCTTTTCAGGAATGCAAAGACTTGCATAATCCCAGCGACAAAAAAAGTAAGAACTCTAACCTACAAGAACAGCCAATCAGAAAAAACAATAACCTACCAAGACACTACATTAAAGCTGCAAATGATGAACTCGCTTTCGGCAGCGGTTTTCAAGCAATTGTGCGGTCAAAAGAGCAGCGGCAAAAAGCTGCCTGACTTCATATTTAATGCAGAAAAGAAGTTCAAGAAAATGATGCTCGACAAGATAATAGAAGGAGACGGAAGCAGGAAATTCCATAAAAAATACTCTAAAGAATACATTGGGAAGAATTACAGGATAGAAACAAAGTCTCTCCAGCTGGCTTCAGGCCTAAGCCTACTTTTGACACAGCTTGGGCAAAACCACACTATAAAATACAGGCCTCCAAAACAAACATACACTTTAACAACATCAACAAAGCACAACAACATTATAATGACAAAACTCATGCAAGAAAGATACTCTGGATTTGTTTACGATTTGAGCACCAAAAATGGAAACTTTGCTGACGCATGCGGAAACATCCTGCTCCATAATACTGACTCCTGCATGCTCAAGCTCAACGGAAAATCAAACAAGGCAGTTGAAGATTTTGTCGAAAAAATAAACTCGGAGATTCCAAAGCCAATGGTATTGGAGCTTGAAAACTTTTACAAGCGCGGAATCTTTGTCACGCAAAAGTCAGGAATCAAGGGAGCGAAGAAAAAGTACGCGCTCATTGACTTCAAGGACTCTCTGAAAATAGTTGGCTTCGAGTATGTCAGGAGAGACTGGTCAAACATTGCAAAGCAGACGCAAAAGGCAGTGATTGAGGCAGTGCTGAAGGAAGGCAATCCAGAAAAGGCGGCGCAGATTGTCAAAAAGGCAGTGACTGAATTGAAGGAAGGCAAGGTCAAAAAGAAAGAGCTCATAATTTACAGCGAAATCCAAAAGCCTTTGGGAAAATATGACATCATAAACCCGCAAGTTTCCGCGGCGCTCAAGGCGCAGAAAAAAGGAGTCAGGATTGAAGTCGGCACAATTGTGGGCTATGTGATAACTCGCTCTGGAAAGAGCATTTCAGAAAGGGCGGAAATGGAAGAGTTTGTGCAGGAAGGAAACTACGACCCTGACTACTACATAAACAACCAGATTCTTCCGGCTGTTGAAAGAATAATGCAAGAGCTAGGCTATTCTCCCGATGACTTGAAGCAGGGCGGAAAGCAGGCAAGGCTCTTCTGAATTAAGGCGCGCAAGAGGCAAAGAATTAAAACACGAAAAGCCTATTTGGAAGCATGAGTTCCAAAACCGCGCGGGCAACAATTGTTTTTGCAATCCTGCTGATTTTGCCCTCAATTGCAAGCGCGTTGCCTACAGCACGCATTGCAGAATTGGGCTTTTCCAATAATTTCATTTACAACAGCGCAAATGCGGCAGATCCTGTCACAACAACCGAGCTTACTGTAAGAGTGGAGTGCAGTCTTTCGGGCGGAACTCTTTGGATTTCAGACTTCATTGAAAGCCCTGACAAGGCAGTAGAGTTCATCAGTTCAAGGCAGATAATTGCCTGCCCTTACACAAATGCGAAAACAATCTCCGGCGGAGACGCATTCTACAAGGACAGGGAGCCCGGAACTTACACAATGATTGTCACTTTGACTGAAGAAGAGCAGACTGCAGACCGCCTGCCTTCAAGAATTATAGACATTGCCCAAAAAGAGCTCGTAATCCTGAAAGTCAAGAACGACTCTGCAGTGCCTGAAATTCCGCCGGCCTTTGCGCTGCTTGCTTTTTCAATGGCCTTTGCGCTAATACTGTTTAAAAGCCGTAAGCAATAATCTCTAATTATGGAAAAGGAAGTTTTGGACAGTTACTTGAAGGCAGGAAAGATTGCCTCAAAAGTCAAGGCAAATGCCGCAAAAAGCATAAGGCCAGGCCAGACACTATTGGGCATTGCGGAAAAGATAGAGAAGGAAATTCTCGAGGAAGGCGGAAAGCCCGCATTTCCAGTCAATCTTTCAGCCAACGAGACTGCGGCGCACTACACTCCAAAAGTGAATGACGAGACATTGCTTGGAGAGAAAGACATTCTGAAAGTGGACATTGGAGTGCATGTCGAAGGATTCATTGCAGACTGCGCGCTCACGCTCGACCTTTCAGGAGAGCATTCAAAGCTAGTGGAAGCCTCTGAAAAGGCATTGGAGAACGCGCTTTCAATGCTCAAGCCAGGCCTGGAGATTGGAAAAATAGGCGCTGAGATAGAGCGCACGATAAAGTCTTACGGCTTCAGTCCAGTATACAATCTTTCAGGCCATGGACTGCAGGAATACGAAACACACGCCTTTCCGACAATTCCAAACCACGCAAACAAGGACTCTAAAGTATTGGAGGACGACATTGCCTTTGCAATAGAGCCTTTCGCAACTGACGGGGAAGGCCACGTTTCGGAAGGAAACGAGGTTGAAATATTCTCTCTAGTAAACCCGCAGAACTGCCGCAACCAGACAGCGCGCAAGATAGTGGAATTCGCTGTTGAAGAGTACAAGACTCTCCCGTTTGCAGAACGCTGGCTTCAGGACGCCTTAAAGCCTTCAGAGTTTGAAAGAAAATTCGCGCTCAAAGAGCTCATGCAAAAGAACATAATCCACCAGTACCCAGTGCTCCGCGAACAGAAGGGAAAGCTTGTAAGCCAGACAGAAACCAGCATCATTATAAGCAACGGCGAAGTCAAGATTCTCGTGGAGTGACATTCTAACAAGAATGTCTTGTTTCCGTCAACGGAAAGAAGCAATAGCTTCTTTGGGCTGGTGAGAATTTTGGAACAGCAGGCAAAAGAAGCCATTATTTACGCAACCATAATCACCGCGCTAACTGCTGCAGGCGGCTATTTGCTCTCAAGCTCTGGAATTCAGGCCTCAAAGCTCGCGCTCTTTTCAAGCATAAAAGAAACAGCGCAAAGAATGCTCTCTCCGGAATTCCTCGGGTTTTTGCTTTGCGGAGCAATTGTTTTCGCGCTCGTGAGCTTTCTCAGCATCAAAAGCAGCGGAAAAAAGCAGGCATACATTCCAAGCATTGCGGGAATTGCAGCCGGAATTGCAATCACTCTCGCTCTCTTTGGAGCCAGCCTTGAAAATTTCATGCTTTCGGCATTCCTCATTCTCGCGGCAGCAATCCTGATAGAGACAGCATTCATAAAAAAGGACGAATTCAGGAAATTCGTCTCTTTCAGAACAGCATCAAGCGCATCGCAAAAGGCAGTCCTCATAATGGCAATAGGCATTTTCCTCAGCACAGCCTACGCAGTCAATGCCGAAAAAGCAAAGTACATCCAAGACTTTGAAAGCGAAACTCTCAAGCTCGCGCTCGGCTCGCAAGGCCAAGGCAGCACTGGGCTCGCGGACTCTGCGGCAGACTCAATAATCCAAATGCAAAAGCAAAGCATCCAGCAAATAACATCAACTTCCCAATACCAAGGCCTCAAGGCAAAGCAGGACATTGAAGCACAGGCTTTCGTGACAATGATTGACAATCTGGAGGCAAGGCTTGACAGCACTGAAATGAAAGAGCAGGTAAAGCAGCAGCTAGCGCAAAGCCTTGAAAGCAGCAAAAGCATCATCAGCTTTGACACCATAAAAAAGCAGGCACCATTCATCCAAACCATGGAAGACTATTACTGGCTCATTGCAGCCTTTGCCGCATTCTCCGCTTTCATGCTCTTGGGAAACCTCATAATAGCAAACCTTGCCGCAGCCTTTGCCGCTCTCCTATGCCAAGCCCTGCCTGAATGCAAAGCAGTTAAAAACAATTCCAAACCCTGATTTTTGAAAGCAAAGAAGCTCCTGTAGTATAACCTGGATAGTACGCTGGCTTGCGGCTAAGCCTTTTCTTTCTTCAAAAGAAAGAAAAGTCTACAGTCTATCCAAAAGAAAGAAGTTTAGCAAACAGCCTGTAATCTGGGTTCAAATCCCAGCAGGAGCAATCGCAGGGGTAGCGAAGCGGTCAAACGTGCCAGGTTTAGGCCCTGGTGGCTTAGTGCCTTCGGGGGTTCGAATCCTCCCTCCTGCATTATATACTTCCTTACATTTTATTTTTTCATGCTTATTGGAATAGCACTTATTGTAATGGCAGCATTGTCATTTGCAGTTTGCAACGCATTTCTAAAAGACAAAAGTGTAGACACTAAAAGAGGAAGCACAGGGAATATTTTTGGCAAATATTACATAAAATTCTTTGAAAAGCTGGGATTTACTTACCCAAAATATGTTTTGGACAGTTGGCAAGGAAAAGCATATTTTGCCGCATTCTTGACCATTGGAATTGCCTTTGCTATTCTCGGAATCTATGCATTGCTATTAATTCCTTGAAAGAAGCAATGTTTGTTTAAAAACCCTTCGACAGCCAATTATTGTGATAAACTATGAAAAGTGAGTGCCTTCACAATCTACAAAGAATATCCAACTGATTTTATTAGCGTAAAAACTAAAAACTTAAAGGCACAAAAACTTTTGATAAGCAAGTTTCCCAGCTTAAAGGCCGGGCAATTGGCTGCGATCGTCCAGTGGTTAGGACTCAAGACTGTGGCTCTTGAAACCCGGGTTCGACTCCCGGTTGCGGCCTCCCCCTTTTTTCTTTCCCAAAAGAAAAAAGTGGTAAGCTATCCCAAAAAAGAAAGGGAATTTATTGCATATCTCCAAAGCGCCAAAGGCGATTCAGTTCACCTCTGGCTTTCCTGAATTTTCTGCTAATTTTGCATTCTCTAATGGAGGTTTTTTGAATGAATGAGACAGCGTGCAGCACAGTGATTGAGGAAAGAAAAGGCGGTTGCCTTCACCAAGGCCAGGCTTGTATTGCCAAAGAATTCAGGGCTTAAAGACTTTGGCAAAATTTCCGAAAGGCTGGAGAACAAGTTTGGAGTTGAATTTGAGCAAGTGTTCTTTCGCGGAGAGGACATCCCGGAAATTGTCGAGCAATTGAACTCTAACGGAGTCTTTGCAATAGGATTGACTGGAAATGACTTGTTTCAGGAATACTTGTGCAGGAAAAGCTCGCGCCTGAAGGCTTTGGAGACCATTGAGTGGACTGACGAAGGATTCTTGTTCAAAAAGCCGAGCCTTTGCCTTTTGGGAAAGCAAGAGATTTGCACGAAAGAAAAGCCATTGGTTGTGGCAGTGAACAGGAAGTTCGAGCTCTTGAGCAGGAATTTTCTTGAAAAGCTCGCAAGGAACGGCATTGAATTTGAGGCCAAAGTGCTTAACGGCAATGTGGAGGCAGCAGTCTCTGAAGGATTGGCGGACTATTGCGTAGAGATAGTCTGCTCTGGAAGCTCTGCAAAAAAGGCAGGCTTGAGGGTTTTGGATGTTTTCTTCCAAAGCGACTGGGTTGTTGTCGGGCCAGCACAGGAAAGGCAGGAAACTCTTGAAAGGCTTTTTGGAAAAGTTTCTGAAAGGATTGCGGAGAATGCGCAGGGCTCTTACACTGCGCAAATTGTCCGCGAGGGAAAGGTCTTGAGAAAGCTTAATGAGGAATGCTTCGAGCTTTGCCAGGCAGCGCTTGAAGGCCGAGAAAGCAAAATAGTGTGGGAAAGCGCTGACTTGCTTTACTTTCTCACAGTGCTATTGGCTGAAAGGAAAATCAGCCTCCAGCAAGTGTGGAATGAGCTAGAGCGCAGGGAATTGGAGAATAAACTGAAGAAGGAGATGGCATGATGGACTGGAAAAAAATGAAAGGCATTGTTCCCACAATAGTGCAGGAGGAGAATACTGGAAAAGTCCTAATGCTTGCTTACTCTAGCAAAAAGTCTTTGGCAAAGGCATTGCGCGAAATGAAGGGCGTTTATTACAGCAGAAGCCGCAAGAGACTTTGGGTGAAAGGAGAGTCCAGCGGTAACGCCCAAAAGCTGAAAAAGGCTTTCGCGGACTGTGACAATGATTCCTTGCTTTTCGTTGTAAAACAGAAGGGAAGCGCCTGCCATACTGGCGGGAAAACTTGCTTTTTCAAAGAAATTGCTTTAAAGCAAAGCAGGCTAGAATCTAAAGGAGCTGAATGAAATGGAGCTTTTGATTCCAAAGGGAACTAGGGATTTTGCGCCAGAGGACAAGATTTTGAGAGACTTCATTGTCAAAACAGCAGCTGAAGTCTTTGAAAGCTATGGCTTCCAGCCATTTGAAACACCGACTTTTGAAAGGCTTGAGACTCTCACTGCAAAGTTTGCGGCAGGCGAGGCCTCTGACGCATTGAAGGAAACATTCAAGTTCCAGGACCAGGGAAAAAGGGACTTGGGATTGAAGTTTGACCTTACAGTTCCATTGGCAAGGTTTGTGGGAATGAACCCGAATTTGAAAATGCCGTTCAAGCGCTATCAAATCCAGACTGTTTTCAGGGACGGGCCTGTGGAAAGCAACAGGTACAGGGAATTCCTGCAGTGCGACATTGACGTGATTGGCGTTGAAAGCGTGATTGCAGACGCAGAAATTCTTGCGGTAGTGCAGGAGTGCTTCAAAAGGCTCGGGCTGAAGGCAGAAATCTTTGTGAATGACAGGAAGCTCTTGCTTGAAATTTTGGAATTCCTGAAAGTGCAGAAGGAAAAGACAGGCAAGGCGCTGGTTGCAATTGACAAGCTTGACAAGCTCTCACGCAAGGAAGTGGAGAAAGAGCTCAAGGAAAGCGCAGGCCTGAAGGAAAAGGAAATCAGCGAGCTTTTTTCACTTATAGAGGAAAGGAAAAGCAATGAGGAAAGCGTCAAGGCCCTTGAAAAAAAGCTCGGGCCTGAAAGCAAAGGCCTTAAAGAGATAAGGCAGCTTTTGGAATTCTGCGAAGAGTTTGGGGTAAAGGTGAAATTCTCCCCGAGCCTTGTGAGAGGATTGGCTTACTACACTGGCCCGATCTTTGAGGCGAGAAGCATTGAAGGCGAAGTGAAGGGAAGCATTGCGGGAGGGGGAAGATGGGACGAGATGATTGGAAAATTCCTCGGCTCTGGAAGAAACTATCCCGCAACAGGAGTCTCGCTCGGGATTGAAAGGATTTTTGACGCCTTGAAAAAGAACGAAACTCTCTCAAGAAAGACAAAGAGCGAAGTGTTTGTTGTTCCAATAGGGATTCCTGCGGAAAAGGCAATTCCAATAGTCCAGAAAATCCGCGCTCTTGGAATTAATGCAGACTTTGACATGCAGGGAAAGGGAGTGAGCAAGAACCTGGACTACTGCAGCAAGCTTGGGATAAGGCTTGTCGTAATGCTCGGCGAGAACGAGCTGAAGTCAGGCGAGCTTTCAGTCAAAAACCTTGAGAGCGGAAAGCAGGAAAAAGTCAGGCTCTCGCAGCTTGAAAAGCTGAAAAGCTTGCTAACTGTTTAAAACTGTTTTTTCAGGAAATTCCTTAATTGCATGAAAGCCCCCGTAGCATAGCCAGTTCAATGCGCCACATTGGTAATGTGGAGATCACGAGTGCGAATCTCGTCGGGGGCTCTCTTTTTTTCCGAAGGCTCAAAGAAAGCCAAGCTTTTTAATCCCTTTGTGGGATTTTTTTGCTATCAATTTTGAATTGAACTATTGAAAAGGGGTTGGTTTTTTTGGCAGAGCACAAGGAACACGAGCATCATGAGCACCATGAGCATCACGAACATCACGAGCACCCATTGCACCATCACGAGGCAAGGCACCACGGATTCAATGCATGGATGGCAACTACAGTAATCTTTGCGATAGCACTTATAGCAGTCGGGGCATTTGTATTGACAATGCCAAAGGCCGCGCCAATCACGCCTGCGGCAAACAACAATGCCGCTGTTGTGGACAAGGCAGCGCTTTCAGACAAGGCATTGAATTATGTCAATGACAATTTTCTCGCACAGCAGGGAATGATTGCAGTCCTCAAGGGCAATGAGCTTTTGAGCGACGGCGTGCTCAAAGTGAACTTGGAAATCCAGAAGGACGGCAGCACTGTACAAGAAGCCCCTGTTTACGTGACAACTGACGGAAAGAGCGTTTTCCTGAGCGAGCCATTGGATTTGGAGACCCCGATTCCACAGCCAGAGCCTCCTGTCGTGGAAGCAATAGCAAAGACAGACAAGCCTTCAGTGGAGCTTTATGTCATGGCCTACTGCCCTTACGGAAACCAGGCTGAGTCCGGAATGATTCCTGCAATAAAGCTTTTGGGAAGCACAGTGGACTTCAAGCTAAGGTACATTGTAAGCAGGCTTGGAGACGGCTACAATTCATTGCATGATGTCGATTCTACAGGACAGCCTTATGCTGACGGCCCTGAATTGAACCAGGACGTCAGGGAATTGTGCATCCAGAAATACATGCCAGCGCAATTCCTTGATTATATAACCGCAGTCAATACAGCATGCACTTTGCAGAACATAGCAACTTGCTGGAAGACAGAGGCCGACAAGCTCTCGCTGGACACTGCAAAAATAGAGAAATGCGCTGTTGACGAGAAGGCAGCACTGCTTGACGCGGAAATTGCTGCAACAACCCAGAATGGAGTTTCAGGATCGCCTACAACAATAATCAACGGCGGACTGTACAATGGCGGCAGGAGCGCGGAAGAATTCAAGGCAGGAATCTGCTCTGCATTCAACACTGCGCCTGCGGAATGCGGCACAACCCTTGACAGCGCTGGAGCAGCGGCTGCAGGAAACTGCTGAACAAAACATTGCGGAGCAATGCTTCGCAATTTTTTTCCTTTTTTTTGCTTCCGCCCATTCCCAAGAATGCCCTAGAAAACATTGGGAGTTTTAAAAAGCCTAACGCTTCCAAAACTTTAAGGAGAGCCGAAAAATGAACGTTAAATTAATCGCTGCAGTTGTCGTGCTTGTTGTTGTAATTGCCGGAGCATTCCTCCTTTTGACGCAAAGGCCGGAATACCCTGACATTGCAAACCCTGTTCCCGCAAAGGGAAACCTTCAGGCAAAGGTCGTGGTTGAGGAATTCTCTGACTACCAGTGCCCTGCCTGCATTTCAACAGAGCCTTACGTTGAGGAAATCTTCAAGGGGTTTGAAGGCAGCATAAAGTTTGAGTACAGGCAGTTTCCTCTCACGCAAATCCATAATTTTGCTGAAAAGGCCGCAGAGGCGAGCTTTTGCGCGCAGGATTCCGGAAAATTCTGGGAATACCACAATCTGCTTTTTGCGGCGAACGGAAAGCTTGACAATGACTCGCTCGTGAAAATGGCAAAGGCTGCGGGAATTGACGAGGCAAAGTTCAATGCATGCATTTACAGCGGAAAGAAGGAAATCAGGGTGAAGGAAGACATTGCATTGGGAAACTCGAAGGCAGTTACCGGAACCCCGAGCTTTTTCGTGAACGGAGAGAAAGTGCAGGGCGAAAGGCTCACTGAAATCCTCGCAAACCTGAAGATACTGATTCAGAAAAAACTGCAGGAGGCCTCGCAATGAAAGTGATTGTATATTCAACCCCGACATGCCCTTGGTGCCATGTGGCAAAGGACTTCCTCAAGGGAAAAGGAGTGGAATTTGAGGACGTTGACGTGGCAAAAGACCAGAAGAGGGGAGAGGAAATGATTGCAAAGTCTGGCCAGATGGGTGTTCCAGTGCTTGACATTGGCGGAAAGATAATCATAGGCTTTGACAAGCCTGCAATAGAAAAGGCATTGCAGGATTTGGGGAAAAAGTGAGGAGGTTGAGGAACATGGCTGCTAAAAAAAAGGCAAAAGCTGCGAAAAAGAAATGCTGCTGTTGCGATTGAATCCTTCAAAAAACTTTTTTTTCTAATTCTATTTTTTCTCTTTAAGGAAGTTGTAGGCTGAATTGGCTGCCACTGCGCCTTCTGCGGCTGCAACCACAGCCTGCTTGAATTTTGGGTGGTTTGCCGCAATGTCTCCTGCAGCATAAATCCCTTCACAGCTTGTCTTCTGGTCCAAGTCCACTGGAATGAAGCCAGACTTGTCAAACTTCACGCCGAGCTTGTCCAAAAGCACGTTTTGCGGGATTGCGCCAATTTCTGGAAACAATCCTTCAAGCTTGACTTCCTTCATTTTTCCATCGCATTCCAGGATTATTTTTTCAAGCATCTTTTCCCCAATGACCTGGACCACATTCGCATTGCAAACGACTTCAATGTTCTTTTTTGCCTGAAGCTTTGGAAGATAGACTGGCTGGCACCTCAGATTGTCCTGCCTGTAGAAAATCATGACTTTTTTTGCATACTCTGCAAGAAGCAATGCTGCGGAGGCAGTGCTGTCGTTTCCGCCAATGACTCCGACAGTCTTTCCCCTGAACATTCCTGCATCGCAGGTCGCGCAGTAAGAGACTCCCTTTCCTATAAGGCGCTCTTCGCCAATGCCAAGCTTCCTGTTCATCAGGCCTGTCGCAATTATCAAGGTTTTTGCTTCAAGGGTTCCGGAATTTTTTGTCAGCACTGAAAAGTTTCCGCCAAGCCCGCTTACTGCAACAACCTCGTCGTCAATGATTTCTGCACTGAAGCTTTCGACAGCATGCTGGCGCATTTTTTGGACAAGCTCAAAGCCAGGAATTGACTTTATGCCAGGATAGTTCCAAATTTCATGCGCTCCTGCCAGCAAGCCGTAATCCTTGCCTATTACCTTGAACTTGAGCCTGTAGACTCCAGCATAGATTGCCGCAGAAAGGCCGGCAGGCCCTGTTCCAATAATCACCAAATCAAGGGCTTCAGGCATTGAAAATCACAATAGAATTAGTGCTTTAAACATTTTAAACCAGTTGGCTCAAAGCAGCCAGACAATGGCATAAATTATCGGGAATTCCGCAAAATAAACGAGCAGCGAATGCCTTCCGAGAAATGCAAGAAAGCGCGCAGGCGGCAGGTCAATTTCAGGGATTTTGAATGCCCTTTTTCCTTTGGGGTAGAGAAAGTTTCCCGCAGCAATTCCCAAAAGCACAACGCCAAGCCATGGAAGCAATGGATAATAGTCCAATGTTGAAAGCCCTTGAGGAAAAAAGCCGAAAGGCAGAAGCCAAGGAAATGAAAATACCGCGTGCCTCAATGCAAGACCTGCAGCAATCAAGAAAGCGCCCAGCACAATGTTGAGAGCTTTGAAGCGAAGGAATGGGAAGGAAAGTATTATTGAGGCCCCAATCAGGTGCAGAATGCCGAAAATTACCGCATCCTGCGGGAATGCAATGAAAGTCGCAATAGTGATGAAAATTCCCAATGCAAGAATTCCAGCGCCCCTCCTCAAAAAGTGCGCAAAGTTCCTTCCTCGGGAAAAGCTCAGCGAAAGCGAGACTCCTGCAAGGAAAACGAAAGAAGTTCCAGCAAGCAAGCCAAGCCAGAGCCAAAAGCCGGAGAAAACATTGACTGCAAATCCTTTCAGGAAGTAAAGCGCGAATGCAAAATGGAATGCGACCATTGCGCAAACAGCCAGTCCCCTGAAAGCGTCAACTTCCAAAAGCCTTCCATAAGCCATATACCAAATGAAGACAGGAATGCTTTTATTTAAAACAAGCCTGAGTTTTAAAATGGAAAAGGCAGAAATTGCCAAAAAGGCATTCTTGCTGGCAATTGCAGCATTCCTAATTCTTCATGCGGTTGGAATCCTCAAAATCATCGATGCAGAAAGCGTTGGCAGTCTCGCAGGTATTAGCGGGCAAACAATGGAAAACAGCGCAATGGCAGCCGCAATTATAGTTTATGTTCTTTTCGGACTTTTCGTGGCATGGTTCCTTATCTCCATAACCGCCATAATCCGAAAAAAAGAGCGCCCGCCAATATTGGACGGGCTTGAAAAGGCAGGTGGCTTAATTTCAGAAAAAGCCAGGTCAATGGAAGTCAGCAGCAAAATAATTGTTGCCGCAATAGCAATAACTGCAGTCATTAAACTCATTTTAATTCCAGCAGCAACCCGCAATGTCAAGCCCGACCCTGAAGGATTCGTTTTCGTTTTCGGCGCAGTGCTCTGCATCATTTATGCAATTATCCCAAAACTAGAGCCAAAAAAGCATGCTGAAGCAAAAAGAGTTAAAAACAAGAAAAGCCATTCTTTCTAGCACATGATAAGCGAAGAAAGGCTTGAAGAGTTTGCCGCAAAATACCTGAAAAAAGGCGACATTGCCGCTGTCGGAAGCGATTCTCTAGGCGAGAGAATGCTGCGCAAGATAGCGCTCAAAAGCCACGAGCACGCTTTAGGCGTGCAGGTTGTGCCAACATCAACGCACATTGCCTCGCTTTGCCACTCTTTGCATTTGCCATTGGCGAACATCAATGACCACGAGATAGACCTTGCATTCGAAAGCGCGAGAGTGATTGACAAGTTCTTCAATTTTGTCAAGCAGGACACGCACAGCCTTGTGCGTGACAAGATGATAGCGCAAAGCGCCGGAGAGCTCATAGTCATTGCTGAAGGCGGAATGCTTTCAGAAAGCATTTCAGGGGAGATTCCATTCGAGATTTCACAATTTGGCTGGAAGAGGACTGTGATGCAGCTGCAAAAGCTCGGGAATGCCAGAGTCAGGCTTGCGGGCAAAACTTACGCAAAGACAGAGATGGGCCACTACATTGCAGACGTCGAATTTGACAGTATTTTCTCTCCGGAAGACCTTGAGTTCCAGGCAAAAAGCATTGCAGGCGTGCTTGAAACAGGCTTGTTCATTGGATACGCTGACAGGGTAATACTGCATGATGACAAGAAAATAGAGGTCAAAAGCAGGATTCAGCAAAAGTGAAAGCCTTTTTTAATGCTTTTTCTACAAATTAGGAATATACAAAGCTTGTTTTGCAATAGCACCCGCCGGTGTAGATTAGTGGCTAAATCCCGGGTTTCATACGCCCGTTATCGGCAGTTCGAGTCTGCCCACCGGCATACTTTCTTTCGTTTTTTAGCTGAAATTCATCAAGGAACTTGCTTTTGTTTTTGGCAAGAATCAGGACTTGATGCCACGAATACTTGCCATACTGCTGAAAGTAGGATTTTGTAAATATGCCTTTGTTTTCAATGGCTTTTTTGACAAATTGGGCAGTCTTCTCCGAAGAGCTGCAGAACGCGAATGAATCCCAACATTTTCCGCCATCAGTGTCAAGCAAGCCAGTAGCAAAAGAGGTTTGCAAGTTTTTTGACTGCTTCTCAATAAAGTCAATCACTGAATCTGATTTCTTTCCGCTGGCAAAACCGCAAACATTTGTAAGAATTCTTGAAATTGTTTTTGACCAAATTGTTACTGCCACCATTTCCCCGACTCTTTTTCTAAAGTATAACTTTGGCTTGATCCCAAAAACTTCGTTTATAATCATCGGAAGAAAAAACTCCGAATAATGAGATCTGCCTTTTTCAATTGCAATCCTGAAGCTTCTGTTTCCTTTTTTTCTGATGTGCCCAGAAACATGGCCATCACCGTAAATCACTCCGAGAAGGTAAAAGAATTTTTCATCGAACTTGGGCAAACTCAATTTAGTCTTGGATGCTCGAAAACCAACGTACTCAATCCGCTCAAAAATAGATTCTGGCTTTTTAAGCACTGAATAAGGAACTGGCTGTTTTCCCTTAAGCCAATAATCAATAGTTTTCTTAGGAAATCCCAATGAATTGGCCTTGCCGATGTCAATGTCAGATTTACAAAAGCCTGCAATTTTCACCCTGATGGAAGTTAGTCTAGAGTCAGAATCATCAGTTAAGAGAGACAAGTCAAAAGGGCAGTTCATGCAATTAACTGTTTTTGCTGGCTTTTAATGCCGGTGAGACGCGAGATTTCCGGTCAAGAATTCATTACCTTACCTTAATGGAAATTTTCTTCCCAATCACAGGCTGCAAGAGCTTGAGTTCAACATTAACGCTTTTTGAGAGCGCGAGCTTGTCTGCGGATTCTTTCGGCAAGACGCCATTGACCTCGTAAAGGTAATAGCCCTTTTTTCCGTCAACTTCAGTGATGAAAGCGCCGTTCTCATTATGCGAAAACTTTATTCCGGGAACTTTTCTCAATGCCTCAAGCATGCTTTCTCCCTTGGAAACTTCAACAGTCAAGGGCCTCTCGAACAGGCTCCAGACCTTTTGGACGCGCCTTGCGGCCTCTTCGTTCAGCGAGAAAAAGTGCTGGCTTCCAATCCTTTCCCTCTCAACAAAGCCCTGCTCTTCCAAGACCCTCAAGTGCCTCAATGATACAGGCGCTGAAATCCCGAGCTCGCGCGCAATTCCGGAAACGTGCATTCTCTCCTTTGCAAGAAGCCGGATAATTCTCGCGCGGTTCTCGTTCCCCAATGCCTTGAAAACATCCATCAAAAAACACCTTTACCATTTAAGCAATGAGCATTACTTGTTTTGGAAACTATTTAAAAGCTTTCAGGCTGGAGGATTAAAGGCGGTCTTTTGGAAAGGAAGATTATTGTTTTTCTGGCTATTCTGGCGCTTTCAGGGCTTGCGCTTGCAAAGGAAGTCAGCGTGTCTTACAATTTTCCGCTTGAAGGCGGCCTTGCAGACGTAAAGGAAAGCGTCAGCGTGGCAGACGACGCCAATGCTTTTACAGCCCTTGTCCAGCTTGCGCAGGAAAAGGGAATCGCGCTTGACATTTCATACTATGACTTCGACTCTGACGGAGTGCAAGAATCGGCGTTCATAAATTCAGCGAGCGGTCTTGCCGGCAGCGATGACTTCTCAAAATACTGGCAATTCTCGCAGAACAACAGGCCTTCAATGTCCGGAATAAGCGCGGCAATTCCAGCAAACGGGGAAAGCATTTCGCTAGACTATCTTGAAGGAAATTTGCAGGACGCGAAAGAATGGCTCTTGGACAGCCAAAAGGCAAGCGGAGCCTTTGGCGACAATGCATTCCAAAGCTCTCTCGCCCTTTCAGCATTGAGCCTTGAGAGCGGAGTGCAAAGCGCAAAAGACAGGGCAGTTGCACAGCTTCTTTCACTGCAGCAGGCAGACTCCGGCTTTGGGGATGAATTGTACACTTCAGTCGCAATAATAGCGCTCACTGCAAACGGAAAGCCATTGAGCGAATTTGACATGAATGGAAAGACAAGCATTGAACTCTTGGCTGAAAAGCAGCAGAGCGACGGCGGCTTCAAGAGCGGCTCGCCGAAAAGCGACGTTGACACTACGTCATGGGCTGCAATTGCATTCGAGCAGTCAGGAGCAGGAACTCCATCAAAGGATGGAAAGACTCCTGCGGACTTTTTGCTTTCAGCAATGCACTCGAACGGAAGCTTCGGCTATGACAAGGACGATGCAACAGAAAACACTGGGTTCACTGAAGAGGCACTCGTTGCGCTGGCTGCAATGGACCATGCAAAGGACGCAGGCATTGAAAAAAGCCTCGAATGGCTTTCTGGAAAGCAGAATGCTGACGGCTGCCTTTCTGACGGCTACTTGACTGCAATGGCAGTCATTGCTTTCAACTCTTGGGGAGAAAGCGAAAAGGCAGGAAAGGCAATTGAATGCCTGAAGACATTGCAGAATGGCGACGGAAGCTTTGGGCGCTCTTCAAACACTTCAAACTCGCTTGACACCGGGTTTGCGATAATTGCGCTGGAGGATGAGGAATTCCCGCTGCCTGCCGCAAAGGACAGCAACTCTCCAGAGACTGGCGAGACTTCATTGAACAGCATTGTGAAATTCACTCTCTCAATAAAGAATTCCGGAATTGTGAAGGCAAAGAACGTGACAATATCGCTGGACGGAATTCCTGAAAGCTGGATTCTTGAAGAAAGCTCAGACCTTGAATTCAGTGAAATAAAGTCCGGCGAGACAAAGACTGCTGAAATTTTCGTGCAGTTGAAAGATTCGGGAAGCTTCATTGCAAACGCAGTCATTGCGACAGCGCAGGCAAAGAATCCATTCCGCTCGAACAGCCAGGCATTCACTGTCTGGGAGGCAATGCTCGAGCCGACATTGACTCTGGAGCAGGGCTGAAGAGAATGAAACTTGGAAAAGCGCTCGCGCTTTCCTTGATAGGGGTTTTCGCGACAGCGGGCGCAGTTTTATTTGCAAGCAATGGAACAGGATTCGCAGTGCTTTCTGACAGCAACAGCCAGGGCGCGCAGGATTCTGGAAGCGCTGAATTCTCTGCAAGCCTTTCAATGCAAACATTGGGCAATGCAGAGCTTTCAGCAAAAAGCATTAAGCAAAACGCAATGCAGTGCCCGCAGTTCCTCAACCTGGAATTCGAGCTTGAGAACAAGGGCGATTCCACAGCAGAGCGCATTGCGGCAAGTTTTTCCGGCAATCTTAAAGTGCAGGACTGCATCAACTGCAGCATTGCAAGGCTTGCGCCTTCAGAAAAGGCGACAGTAAAGGCAAGGGCATGCAGGCTTGACAGCGAAAGTGCTTTTGTGGAATTCAAGGCAGTGAACTCTGGCGCTGAAAGAGTGCTTGCGAAGTGAAAATGTTTTTATAAATAATCCCGCATGAAGTGATATTGATGGAAAAGGAAAGAACGCAGACAGTGCAAATCCAGAAAAGGCAGGAAATCCTTGAAAAAATAGCCAAGTTAGTGCGCAAGGCGCGCACGAAAAAGGAAGCGCGGGATCTCGCAATATTTCTTGCAATGCTTGCAGGCTCAATCATTGGAAGAGTGGCATTGCAGGGAGTTCCTTCAGTCGAGCCCATAATTCCAATAGCAATCCTAGCAGGGCTCATGTTTGGAATGAAGGAAGGATTCATGCTTGGCGGAACAGCATATGTCATAAGCAATTTTTTTGTTTGGGGAATGCAGGGGCCTTGGACAATATTCCAGGCGCTTGCAGGCGCTCTTGCAGGCGCTTCAGGAGGATTCTTGGGAAAATTCAAGAAAGTCGGAACCAAAGAGCTTGTGCTGATTACAATTGCAGGAACAATGCTTTTTGAGGTGATAATGGACATTGCCGGCCCTTTCATGGGGATTGGAATGCTTGGCGCTTTCGGGCTTTTCACACTGCCGCTTTACATTGCAACCTCGCTTCCTTTCAGCGCAGTCCACATTGCCACTAATGCGGCTTTCGCAAAGCTATTGTCGCCTGTCTTGAAAAAATGGAGGAGAAATGATGAGTTCAAAATTGTCAGCGTTAGCCGTTCTGATTCTGGCAAGCATTCTGCTGTCAGGATGTACAAGTCAGAATCCGGCTAATCCAACAGGAAATGCGGCCGCATCAGGCGCTGAAAAATTTACAGTGGCTTTCAGCACAAGCTCAAGCGGAAATACAGTTAAGACTGAAGCCCTTGCATTAAAGGGAGAAAACGCCTTTGAGATCATGCAAAAGTCTCTTTCAGTCGAATTCCAGAATTCCACCATCGGGCCTTTCATTACTTCAATCAATGGAGTCAAGGCAGGAGAGGGAGAATACTGGGCGCTTTACGTCAACGGAGAGTACGCGCAGAAGGGAATAAGCCTGTACACTATTGACAGCGACTTGAACATTGAGTGGAAGCTTGAGAAAGCCTCGGGCTTTTCCTGAAAGCCTTTGCGAAGGCAGCCTTTCAGGATTGGAAAGCAATAAAATACGTTCCCAAGAGAATTCTTTCAGCCAGCCTTCGTAGTCTAGCCCGGTCAAGGACTTCGCCCTCTCACGGCGAAAACTCGGGTCCAAATCCCGACGAAGGCATCAAGCCATTGAGCAACAGCGAAATGGCTTGTCGCGGGTTTGAGTTTTCCGCAAACGCTTTTGCCATCAGGCAAAAGGGTTTGTACAAATCCCGACGAAGGCATTTTTTTCACTTTTCTGGAAGATTGATGCTCCAAGAAATGTCCCAGTCCCTGTTGGGGCCGAAAGACTCCAAAGGAGGGGAAGTGATTACCACTGAGAATCCCCTGAACCTCACGTTCTGGCTTCCTGAAACAACTGTTGCTTCAGGATCGTCCCCGAAAGCCTCTTTGACGACTGAAGAGCCGGTTATTGAAGACTGGGAATCATCAGTCAGCAAAAGCAGGGGAAGCTCTATAGGCTTGGTCTCTTTAACAGTTGATGCGGCGTCTTCCCTCAAGCCGCTGCAAATCGCGCTTGGCTTGTTCAGCTTTACTGAAGTTGTCTTGTCCATCAAAATGAGCAATTTTCCGTCAAGCGAGACTGTCGGATTATTGTAATAGCGCCAATTGCTTTTTGAGAAAGTCAAGGCAAGCCCGTAGCCTTCCATTGGAAGCGGGCTTTCTGAATCATAGTAAATGTTCAGATTTTCTATTGCCTCATTTCCTGAAGACTTTAAAGTCCGAATGTAAGTGCAAAGGTCTCCGACTTCTGTTTCCGAGGCATCAATGCTCCACTCCAGCTTTCCATTGCTGAATTCAAAAGCCCTGTCATTTCCGTAAGCCGAAACCTCAAGCGAGTCAGGGCTTGTTTCCTTCAAAAATCCAGTGACCTTGAAAGTGATTCTTCCGGAATATGAAAGGTTTTGGACAGTGATTGCGCTGTTGACTGCAGTTCCTTCAATGTCTCTTGAAAAGATTATTTCAGACTGTCTTGAAGCAGTCTTGAAGCCTGTTTGCGGAAGCTGTGGTTCTGGAGCAGGCTCTTCCGCCGGAGGCTGTTCCGGAGTTTCTGGAACTTCAGGAGTTTCTGCAGGCGGCTTGGCTTCTGAAGAACTTTCAATGCAGGAGTTTTTCACGCACTCAAGGCCTTGGGCGCAAAACTTGTCATAGTACTTTTCCTCATAACTGCAGCATTCGAAAGGGCAAACGTCATTGGGGTCAAAAGGCATTCTCTCAAAATCACCAGGGTCAGCGCCAATCTGGCCTTGGGGAATGCCCAATCCAGGAGCCGGCTGATTGCTTGAGCAGCCGCTCAAAAAAAGCGCGAGCGCAATGAAAGCAAGTGCAAAAAGGCATTTGCGCATTCTTTAATGAATAATTAAGCCACTATTTAAGGGTTAGCTTTTTAAAGAAAGAATCTTTTTGTATAATCAATGAAATCAAAAGTTTGCCTTGTTTTGGCCATGGCTTTTTTCGCGGCCTTTGCCGCAGGAAACGCGATTACAATAAACACTCCGTCAAGCAATCAGACAATTCCGCTGGGCCAGACAATAAGCCTTGACTATAATTCAGACTTTAACATGGTGACAAGCTCGGCATCAGTGATTTTCAACAATAATTGGAGCCAGCGCCTGGAGTTGTACTCGGTTTACATGAACTCCAGCCCAAAAATGAGATATTCCACAAAAGTGAACACTGAAGGCTGGCCAGCCGGCCCTGTAAGGATTGACGTCACTGGATTAAGGCACGAGAATGGAGTTTACTCCTCGGGCAGCGCAGCAATAAACCTGGTGATTGCGCCTTCAGACTATTCCACTGACTTGAATTCCGCAGCACGCGTTGTCAGGTCAATTCCGCAGACAGTCTATCCCGGCGGCTATGCAATTTTTTCCCTCCTTATTTTCCCAAACAAGCCATTCCCCGGCCTTATTGTGAGGGAGAATTTCAAGAACAGCGGAATGAAATATGACGCAATGAACGTCAGCTCTTGGGGAAATGGGACCGAAGCAACAGCCAATTCAATGCCTGACTTGAATTTCTTGAAGATTGTGCTGAGAAGCCCGCAAAATATTGGCATGCTTGCACTGCAGTATTTTGTCAGGATTCCTGAAGACGCAGAGCCGGGAACAATCCTTGAGCTTGACGGAAACTGGTCTGTTGAAGGCGAGGAAGGGCTGACAATCGGGGACAAGTCCACGAAAATCGGCGGTTTCAAAATGCCGGACTGCCCTTTAAGCGACCAAGTCTTGCTGCAATACATTACCAAATGGTCCAAAATGGAAATAGCAAACAACGAGCTGTTACAGGTGGTTCAAAAATGGAAAGGCTGCTGAAGTTTTCAATTCTTGCTTTTGCACTGCTGGCATTTTCAGCCAGCATTTTTGCAGAGCTTGCCCCCATAAGCGTTGAAAGAGAAATGGCTTCCGAAATCCTGCCGGGGCAAACAATGCAGGTAAAACTGCACGTGGCATTCATTGGAGAAAAGCCAAGCGGAATAATAATAACTGAAAACATCCCGCAAGGCTGGGAAATCAAAAGCTCGATTCCGGCAGCAACAAATTTTGAAGGATACTCAAGCTGGCTCATTTACGGGGACAATGTCAAGGACTCAACAATAGTTTACGAGCTTAAGGCCCCGGCAGACTTCAATGATTTTGCAGTGCTTGACGGGTTTTGGGAGACCCTTGCTTCAAGCGACAAAATCCAAGGGACCGGCATAATAAACTTGAAGAAAGACCCGGCTGCTCCACAACAGCCTCAAAGCCAGACACAAGCGCAGGACAATGCATTGCTTTACGCTGCTGCAGGAATTGCAGTTGTTGTTGTTTTAATCATTGCTTTTGTCCTGGTTTCTGGAAGAAAGAAAAAGCCCGAAGAGAAACAAGCGCAGAAGAAAAAGTGACTCGCTAGCTCTTCCAAGACTGTATTATTTCAAGAAGCTCTGCACTGCTTAACCGGCCTCTGGACCATTGGCCAATGCTTTCAAGCAGGTCATTGTCAGAAATTCCATTGTCTCTCGCAGGAAGGCATGTCGAGCAGGCGCCGCCGCAGTCAATTCCCAGCTCGTTCTCGTCTTGGATTCCATTGGCGCAATGCCCCATTATTGTTACTGCAGGCACGCTTTGGGGAATGCACGCGCCATTAAGGCATCCTGAAGGGCATTTGAAAGCATTGAAGTCAAAGTTTTTTCCGTGAAGAACAGGCAGGCAGTGGGCTTCTCCGAGCCTGTTTGCGTCAATGCAGTAATCAGCCGCGCTTCCGGAAGAAACCGAGCCGTTCGAGTATTCCCTGTAAAGGTAATTCAAGGATGATTTTTTGAAAAAATTGGAGTCAATGTCAAGGCAGTATTGCGCGATATTCTGGTCGCTTCTCGAGCAGACGCTTGAAATGCAGTAAATGTTCAAGTCAGGACTGCATGAAGAGTCGAAAGAGCTTGAAAAGCTGCACGGCAGTCCTTCAGTGTTTTGGTCCTGCTGGCCTTGCGAAGAGCAGGCCCCGTTAGAGCATTGGAAGCATGGAGAATATTGGAAATAATGGCTCAAGTCAGCCCCGCACAATGCCTCCCTCATTTGGCACTCAATTCCAGAGCAAGACTGGACAAAAGTGTTCCCTGAAATGCAGTCATCGCCGACGCTCACATCATACCACTGGCCATCATACTGCCTGTACCTTGAACTCAGGGTTCCTGAAACATTCAAGGAATTGCCGTCAGAGTCATTGCAGTAAACGTTCGGATTTGAGGCAAGCTGGCACGTGTTCGAAATGCAGTAAATTCCAGCGCTTGCATTACAGTCCGAGTCTCCATTAAGCAGGTAATTGCATGCATTTCCAATTATGCTTTCAGGCTGAGGAGGCTGCCAGCTCAGGCAAGCGCCATTCGAGCAGCTTGTGCAAGGACTGGTCTCAAAAGAGTAAGATGATTGTCCAGTGCAGACTGCTTCCCTGACAAAACAGCCAGTTCCAGAACAGGATGGGACAAAAGTGTTCCCTGAAATGCAGTCATCGCCGACGCTTGCAGTGTACCATTGCCCATCATACTCTCTCCTCCGAGAGTCCAAAGTGCCTGAAACATTCAAGGAATTCCCGTCAGAGTCATTGCAGTACAGGCTGGGGTCCAGAACCAATTGGCAATGGTACATTACGCAGTAAATTCCTGCGCCAGAGTCACAGTTTGAATCCTGGTATAAATTGTAATTGCAGTAATCCCCAACAATGCCTGAAAAAGCAAAAGAGACAAAAAAAGCAAGGGCCGGCAATGCAAGAAAAACTGCTTTCATTGGATTATGAAATGCAGTTCAAGTATAAAAATATTCTTTCGGGCTTTTTTCCTAAGCAACGGCTTTGTAAACCGCAAATTAAAGGCATTAATCCCCCACAAGGGCATCTTTTAATTTTTTGCATCCAGTATTGATGCAAATGCCTTCAATAATCCAGAAAATCAGGCAAGAGATTGCTTCGCTGATTGATGTGGCAAGCCATCAGAATGCCGCAAGCGTCGCTTCAAAAATCGCGAAAGACCTCGGGCTTTCCGGAAGAATGATAGAATACACTCACGTGGAATTGAGGAACAAGCTCAATGAAGGAAGGTTCAGGCAGGTTCCTTACAATGAAAGAATGCTTTTCCTGCCCCATTGTTTAAGGAACAGCGCAAAATGCAAGTCAGGCTATGGAAGCGAAGGACTGGACTTCAAGGGCTGCGAGAAATGCAATTCCTGCCAAATGCCCAAAATAAGGAAGCTTGCAGAGAAATTGGGCTACAAGAAAGTCGCCTGCGTTCCAGGAGGCTCAATGCTGGAGAAAATTGTCCTGAAGTACAAGCCAAGGGCAGTTGTGGGAGTCGCCTGCAATGCAGAAGTGCATCAGGGAATGGACAAGCTTGCAGGCGCTGGAATCCCAAGCCAAGGCGTTCTATTGATGCGCGATGGCTGCAAGGACACTTTGGCAAACATTGAGGAAGTCAGGGAAAAGCTTGAAATGATTGACGAGGCAGTCCTGCAAAAGAGTCAAAAGCCCAATGACTGAAAAAACTCTTTCTCAGAGATTGCGCAAACCTCTTCCCTGTCCAAAAGCAACATTCCCTTTGAAGGCCATTCCTTCCAGGCCTTGCGGAAGCCCTTTTTTTTCACAAGCTCAAAATAAGCCTTGACTTTTGCATAATGCTTCCTGTTGTCCTTTAAAGAAATTTTTTCAAAGCCCTTCAATCCCTTGCAGAAAGCATAGGCCCTTTTCAAATCTGTTTTCTCGTCCATTCCAATAAGCGGGAAAAGCCTGCACTGGCCCGGCCTTTTCGAATGGATTCTGCATTCTAGCCTTTCTGAAAGCATTGCGCAATTTTTCCCGCTGCGCTTCAATGCAATGCCTGGAAGCAGGAGAAAATTTCCTGCGCTTGCCTTTTTCAAGAGCCTTTTCCGCAATTTTGCAGGCAAAAGTCCGGCGCCTTTCACCAAAGGGTTTGATGCTGAAGCATTGCTCGGAAAGGCCTGCAGGAAGATAACACAGTGCTTTTTCAAGAACTGCTTCAAAGAAAGCCCCAAAAGCTTGGCAATCGCACTTGCCTCTGAAGGCAAAAGAGTGATCCAGTAAGTTTTGCAGCATTGCGCGCAGCGCCTGCACTTGAACTTTGCATTCATTGAAGACATTAAAGAAGCCCTTATGGTTTGGTTTAAAATGATTATTTTAGAGAATTGATTTAATCCAATGCCTTTAGGCCTCTGTAGCGCAGTGGTAGCGCAACGGTTTTGTAAACCGTAGGTCGAGGGTTCAAATCCCTCCAGAGGCTTTTAAGAGAATCAACATAATCGGCTTTGTTTTTTAAGCCTTTACTGGGTTAATTTTAGGTTGTATATAATGCAAGAAAGCACTGAATACGGCGGAGATCTTCCTCACGAGACATTAAGCGTCTGCCCAGAATGCAAGCGAGTCCTCAAGGCAACTGTCCTGGAGGATGAGGGAAAGGTATTCATAGAAAGGGAATGCCCAGAGCACGGGAAATTCAAGGAAGTCTACTGGGAAAGCGCGGCATACTACAGGAAAATGGGAAAGTACGCCTCTCCAGCAAATCAAACCCTAAACCCCAATGCAAAATCAGCGGGCGAGGACGGGACAAGCTGCCCTTTCGACTGCGGCCTTTGCTCAAACCACAAGAGCCATACAGGGCTGGCAAACATTGCGCTGACAAACCGCTGCGACCTTTCATGCTGGTACTGCTTCTTTTTTGCAAAGGAAGGCGAGCCAATCTATGAGCCTTCATTGAAGGACATTGACAAAATGCTGCAGAACCTCAAGGCAGAAAAGCCTGTTCCTGCAAACGCAATACAGCTCACTGGCGGAGAGCCCACTTTAAGGGACGACATAATTGACGTCATCAAGCTCTGCAAGAAAAGGGGCTTTGAGCAAATACAATTGAACACTACTGGAATGAGCCTTGGATTCAAGAAAGGCCTTGCGGAAAAGGTCAAGGAAGCAGGCGTTGGCATAATTTACATGAGCTTTGACGGAGTGTCAAAAAAGACAAACCCGAAAAACCACTGGGAAGCGCCATTCACTTTGGAGGCATGCAAGAAGGCTGAAATCGGAATAGTGCTGGTGCCAACTCTCATAAAGGGAATCAATGACCGCGAGATTGGAGGCATAATAAACTTCGGGCTCAACAACATTGATGTAGTGCGAGGAGTCAACTTTCAGCCGGTCAGCTTTGTTGGAAGGATTTCAAAAAAAGAGCGCGACGCACAGCGCATCACAATACCAAAGGCGCTCGAGCTCATTGAAGAGCAGACTCAGGGAAAGCTAAGCGTGGAAGACTTCTACACTATCCCATCAATCCATTCCATAACAAGGTTTGTGGAAGCAATCACCAAGCAAAAGCAGTACGACCTTTCAGTCCACTTTGCCTGCGGAGCAGCAACCTACATTTTCCTTGACGGAAAGAAAATAATCCCAATAACAAGGTTCATTGACGTTGAAGGATTCTTCGAATACTTGGACGAATTGAGCGACGAGATAGAAAAGGGCGGCCTGAGGGCAATCACTGCAGGAAAGCTTTTGCTGAACGTGGGAAAATTCATTGAGAAGGAAAAGCAGCCAAGCTACCTTGATTTCGGAAAGCTCATAGTTGACACTCTTGTAAAGCACGATTTTTCAGCGATCGCGAAAATCCACGAGAAAAGCATGCTGATTGGAATGATGCACTTCATGGACCCTTACAATTACGACATTGAAAGAGTCCAAAGGTGCGACATTCACTATGCAATGCCTGACGGAAGGATTGTGCCATTCTGCGCGTTCAACGTGCATCCGGAAATATACCGCGACAAGGTGCAAAAGCAGTACAGCATTCCATGGAAGCAGTGGGCAAAAGAGCACGGCGGCAAAGATCCCAATGCAAAGTACAAGCGCAATGTCAAGGAGCTTGAAGGCTCGAAAGAGTACGCGAAATGCTATCCAATGCCAGTTGACTTTTTCGGATTCCAGGGTGGAAAAAAATGAGCCCTGAAATGCCATTCGGGAAGCTGCTGAAGTACAGCATTTCATTGAAGAATACTGACGAGCTTGAGAAAAGGAAAATACAGTACGACCTCCTGCTGCTTGAGGGAGTCCTGAGGGCGCATGTTGGAATTGACGGAAATGCCAAAATCATTGCAGGCCCGAAAGCAAGCTCAAAAGAGATTCTCGCCGCAATTCCAGCCAGGCATTCTGCAAAGGTTTTAAGCAAGGAAAGCATGGACTATAAGCAGCTGCTTTCAGAAAGCTACAATTAAGGAGACGGAGACAATGGGCGATGAAAAATACATTCAACTGATTGCAAACTATGACGACTGGGTCGCCATAAAAAAGCTCAAGATAGAGCCGACAACAGAGCCGCGCACCATAATGCAGTTCCTCGCCTCATTGGGGATTTCACTTGACAAGAAAGTCGCAGACAACCTCGGAAAGACTGTCGATTTGAAAAGGCTTGACGCCGCAGTTGCGGAGCTTTCTGCGGGAAAGGAAAGCATGGCATTGATCATAGAGGCCGTAAGCTCGGGCAAGATAAACCGCGCGATAAAGGAGATTTGCGAGATTGAAGGAATGCAGCCGAAGGAAAAGAACGAGCTCATTGAATTCTGCAAGGTTTACGCGCTGAAAAAGGCACTGAAAGACTCGGGCTTCTACATAGATTACAGTTCGATAAACCTGAACATTCCCGGAATGAGAAAGAAGAAGGAAAAAAAGCCCGAAAAAGAGTGAACTGCAGAAGCAAAGAAACTATTTATACACTTCCAGCCTAGTTTTCCTTTCATGAGAAACTGCCTGACTGCAGCCATGATAATCCTGTTTGCAGGCATTGCATTCGCCACTGCCACTACTTCTGATGCCAACTCTGGCTGGCAGTCTTTTGACGCGAACGTGCATTTGACTTGTACTGGAGACTGTGCTGCAACATATTACAGGATTGCCTATCCTGCAACAATTTGGGGCTCATACGCCAGCCGCGCTGCCAAAATAAGCTCAATAACCAACGCCATTGTTACAACAGTCAATATTGGAGCCCATCCTTGGGGAATGGCAGCGGGAACTGACGGGACAGTGTGGGTTACAGAAGCAGACGGCAGCTCTTTGCTTAAAATAAATCCGGCTACAAATTCAGTGACTGCAAGCCTCAATGCAGGAACAAACCCTATCGGGGTTGCAATAGACAGGGACGGGAACGTGTGGGTAACAAGCAGCGACGCGACCCGTGAAGTCAAAAAATTCAATCCGACAACCAATTTATTGATAAGCAATGTCAACACAGGGCATAACAGCTACGGCATTGCGGCAGACTCTGACGGAAACATCTGGGTGACAAACTATTGGGACAATTCAATAACCAAAATAAGCTCTGTGACAAATTCTGTAATAGCCACAATCAATGACGCAAACTCTCCGGCAGGAATTGCGGTAGACGCAAGCGGGTTTGTGTGGGTGGCAAATTATGGGGACGGAAATGTCCTGAAAATAAACCCGGCAACAAATTCAATAGTCGCAAAAATCCCGACAGGAAACCAGCCGTATGGAATAGCTGTTGACAACAACGGCTTTGTCTGGGTGACAAATTCTGGGGACGGAAATGTCTCAAAAATCAACGCTGCAACAGGCGAAGTCACGGCAAAAGTCACTGTCGGGGCAACTCCGATTGGAATTGCGGTGGAAGACAAGGATTATGTATGGGTTTCAGGATATGGGGACTATAATTTTGTCAAAATAAATGCTTCAACAAATGCAATTTCGGCAATAATTCCGGTTACAGGACAGCCTTCCTCTTTCGGAGACTTCACGGGCTTTGCGCTCAAAAAGTTCGTTCTGCAAAACCCGTACCCTTCATACACGGCATATGACAATAACATCCTCATAAGCGCTGACGGCAACCACAGGCTGGAATTCTTTAGCATTGACAGTTCTGGAAATGCAGAAAGCACTGACACTAATTTCGTGCTCGTGGACAAAAACCCGCCATCAGTTACTGCAATAACCGGCGCGACTGACAAAAACCATTTCGCAATGAGAATAAACTGGAATGGAAGCAGCGATGCCGGAACTGGCGTGAAACAATACTGGCTGTGGAATGTAACGCAAGACATCAACTATCCCGCAACAGCAATCACTACCAAAATGATTACCGGACTTGACGCAAGCACGCAATACTGCTTCAAAGTGAAGGCAGAAGACAACGCAGACCACAATTCAGCATATTCAGCCCAAGCATGCTTTTACACGCTCTACTCTCCAACAATGAATGGAATAACACCTTCAGACAGCGCTCCGGCTCCTGAAGAAACAATAACAATAACTCCCATAACCCCAAGAGACCAGGACAGCACTGACCTTTACTTCTACTGCACTATAGGAAGCGCTGACGCAAATGCGGAAAACAGCATTTGCGCTGAAGACAACAACAACTGGAGCCGTGGAAGGACAGCAAGCGGCGCTTTCACTTCGGCAAGCAGCAAATTTTATTATTCAATAGGAACAAGCACTTCCACAAGCAGAACTCCAGGTGGCTCGCACAGCTCAAGCAGCAGCTACACTACATATTCAACAAGCACTTTCACTCATTTCTACAACAATGCGCCGCTAATGAAATGCTCTTGGACTCCCACAGATGCCGATCTCGGGGCGAACGACATTTACTGCCGTTTGTATGATGGCGAAGGATATTCAGGCCAGTCTAACGCGAATGTTACAGTAACAATTCCGGCCACAAGCAGCGACAGCCCAAGCGGGAGCGAATGGTGCGGGAATCGCTATTGCGGACAGGGAGAAGATTGCAACAGCTGCGCAAGAGACTGCGGAGAATGCGGTGCAACAGAAGACAAGCCGCTGACGATTGCGGAAAAGGAAATATTCTCCCTGAAGAAAGACTACAGTTCATTCTCAAGCGAAGGGCAGGCCATTGCGGGCAGTGCCGAAGGAATTGACCTGTTGACAAAACGCTTTGCAGCAGGGCATGAATTCACGATAACGCGCAGCCTGAGGGTTTTCTCAATGTTTGACTCCAACGGGCAAAGCAGGGGATTCCTGAACAGGATGAAAGTCTCTGTCAAAAACATCAGCGGCAGGGAAATCAATGATATTGAAGTGCTGGAAAGCATTCCCAAGGAATTCGCGCAAAGCGCAACACAAATAGCAAGCGGCCTTGAATTCACGATTATCGAAGACGATCCATTGATAGGGTTCAGCATCAGCAGCCTTGCAAATGGCGAGACTGCAGAGCTGGCTTATGATTTCAACAAAACAGGCCAGAACCTGCTGGAGACTGAAAAGGCATTCTATGCCGCAAATCCCCCTGTAGTTCTTTTGAAAGCTGAAGAGAATTACGGCTGCCTTGGAAAAATATGCGACGACCTTGACGCCTGCACTGTAGACAGCTGCATGGAAGGAGAATGCGTTTTCCTGCCAAAATGCAGCCCTGAAGAGAACTGCAGCAAGGGAGAATGCATCCAAAAGCAGGAAACGCCTGCAAAAATTCCAAAGCCTGAAAAGAAAGCATTGGCCGCAGCAGCAGATTTTCCGGCAGTTCCCGCAGCAATTGCAGCATTACTGGCAGTCCTGCTGATTGCAGGCTGGCTCATCATCAGGAAAGGAAAAAAGCCGCGCAGGCAGAAAGCAGCCTAATAAAAACTTTATACAATCCAAAATCATCGGCCGATGATGAACTGACAATTAAATTGATTGGCTCTAGATAATATAAGCCTGAAACGTAGAGAGCCGCATATTTATATAGTCATAAACCACTATAGGCTATATGAAAATCCCTATTGCATCAGTCGCAATGATTCTTATTCTAGCAATAGTGTCAATAAGCGGCTGTGCTAATACAGACGCAACAAATACGCCGGCGGGGGAAAACACTGCAGTAACCGCGCCCAAAAGCTCAAATAATACAAATGTAACAAATGCTTCGGAAGAAAATAATGCAGTTGCTCCTGAACTTAATCTCCCAAACTCGAATTCGAAAATTTTAACATGGTATTCTGGCGGCCCAATTGGACAATTTGACTTGAGCAGATACGCGGCTACAGGCACAAAAGCACCATATGACTGTAATATCACAAAGGGTTCACCCCCCCAAGGATTCACGATTGCAAACTGCATCATAAGCGGCAAAGTACTCGCCCTTCCAGAAGGAACCGCTGAAATCCTGCAACCTTCATTCACTGTGCAGATAAACGATTCCTCTGAACCAACAGTTTCAACATCAGTGGATGTTATAGTTCGGTTTGTGCAGAATGACATGATACTAAAAGCCAAAAGCTTGGGCATATGCACTGCAAACGAACCATGCAGCGCAGAAATAGTGGAAAGCGTGACTGGCGGACAGAAACCTTACGGTTTCAAACTAGACAGCTTCGCCAATGGCGCGCCTCCCATGGGCATGATATTGGATGCCCAGAACGGAACATTGACCGGAACTCCAACACTAGAAGGCGAATACCATTTTAGCATCTGTGCTTTTGACCAGAAAGGCACTGCATCCTGCAGTGAAACGCTGGTGAAGGTCGGCGCAGGCGCCAGCACTTCTGAAATGTGGGCTGGAAAAATGACAGGCACATATACAATAGACGACTTTCTCGGCGGTGGAAAGTATGGATATGATTTTACTGTGAGCTTTACTGTCCCAAAAAGCATTATTGCCACCTACAACGACCCGGAAAGCAGCGAGCTTAGGTTCAATTTAGAAGAAACCAGCGGAAGCATTGCTGAAACAACCACTATTTTACAACAGACAGACACTGCGAGCCACCCTGACCAGTTATTGGTCGGAGGCTCGATTACTGAGCCAGTTCAAGTGATTAATGGCGCACACTATGACTCGCCGCACACAATACAGATTCATTCACCATCAGGCAACGAATTGATTGGGGGTTATTGGCAAAGAACCAATTTGCCACCGCTTGATGCGCATTGGGGCGACTTGGTGTTAACGGTAACGGATTACACTGATACAACCATTACCGGAACTTGGGGCACAGTTGATTACGGAGAATTGAAGGCGCACGGAACCTTCACTTTCAACAAGCAATAAGCTCGCGAATATTTCAGCACTGGAGCAAAATTCGCCTTAAAAATAGTTTGTATGACTCTCAGTATTGGCCGATGATGAACTGACGATTAGCTTGATTCGCTCTAGATAATATAAGCCAAAATTTGCTTTTTGTACAGAAAATGTTAAATCCTTCCTCCAACCAATAATTACCATGAAGCTTGAGTTTTCCAAAGGCAGAATAGTCTTCAATCGGGAGCTTTCAGAACTAGATAAATTAGTGCTGAAATTTGTTAAAATCCTTGACAATGCAAAAATAGATTACGTGATTATTTCAGGCTACATTGCAATACTGTTCGGAAGAAGCCGAAACACCGAAGATGTTGACTTGTTCATTGAAGAAATGCCATTGGGGAAGTTCAAGGCATTTTGGGAATTGCTGGATAAGGAAGGCTTTGAATGCATTAACGAGTCAAGCCCAGAAAAAGGGCATAATGATTACCTAAAAGAGAAACTTGCATTAAGGTTTGCAATCAAGGGGACTTTTGAGCCAAATTTTGAACTGAAGTTTCCAAAAAGCAAGTACAATGATTATTCGCTCAAAAACAAGGTTGAAGTCTTGCTCAATAATGAAAAGTTAATGACTTCAGAAATTGAGTTGCAGATTGCATTCAAGCTCAAGCTTGGCGGCGACAAGGACTTTGAGGATGCAAGGCACTTGTACAAGGTTTTTAAAGAACACTTGAACCAAAACCTTTTAGTAAAGCAAATTGCAGAATTGAATGTTGAGAAGGAAGCAGAGGCGGTTTTGTGGAAAAAGGACTGAAGCTTTCAAAAAAAGACCTGAAAGAATTGGATGAAGAAATCAAGAGAAACAGGCAGCAGCGCATGGAATTCGTGAACATGTACGCTGAATGGCTCAAAAAAACACCCAATGCAGTCTGGAGCAAGCAGCACGCCAAATACTTCGGGAAGTAATTAACACACTTACAGAGACAATTTGCACTTATAGCTGAACTGGCAATTACAATAATCCGCGCTAGATAATGCAAAGGGAATAAGTTTTGAAAAGAACAAATATCCAAAACCACTCACAGCATCAGATGATTTTTATGGGCCAATTCCCTCTTTTGAATGAAACCCAAAGAAAGCAAATTCTCCTGCAGATTAAAAAACAGCAGCACAAAGATTTTGAGAAAGACTTCTATCTAACTCCGCATGGAGAAAAACTCGGGAAATTCATCGTAAAAGAGAAAGTCTGGAACCCTTTCCTAGTCTCTTCAAAATATTACGCGAGCTACCTGTTTTACAACAATGAAAGGCTGTTTTCTGGAAAAACCGCAATTGACATGGGCACTGGGACTGGCTTGCTTGGAGTCACAATGGCAAAGTTTGGCGCGGCAAAGACTGTATTGAGCGATGTTTCCCTGCCAGCCGTAAAGAACGCGAAACTGAACGTGAAAAGATTTAATTTGGAAAGCAAGGCAATTGTTGTCCAAGGCGACTTGTTTGAAAACATCAAGGAAAAAGCAGATTTCATATTTTTCAATCGGCCATTATTCAATGAAAACCCAGGGAAAGGAGACACAATACAAGCAAGCATGATGGCTCCAAAAAGCCTCCTGGAAAGATTTCTGAAAAATGCCCCTGACTACTTGAACAAGGACGGGATTATAGCCCTGCCTCACTTTTACATGGCTGGAGAAACAAACAGCCCTTTGGCCAAAGCCCCAGAATTTGGGTATGCTGTTAAAACCGTCTTCAAGACTTTTTCAAAGAGAGGGCTCAAAAAAGGGGAAGTAACAATCCACGAATTAAAGAAGGCTTAATGACAGGTCTGCAGACAATTCTTGAAAAAAATTGGGTTGCGAGTAATTCACTTGCCATCCAACGCCTGCTGCCAAAACTTGGTCTGAAACTCTCATTTATAACACTTTTTTTTCAAAACTATATTGGCCGATGATGAACTGACGATGACTCCAAGCCCGCAAGGGCTGTGAAGAGAGATGGGCAACCTGAGGCCATTTTTGATTGCAAAACCGCCAGCGGCAGTTTTATTGCCTGTCGAAGACAGGCAGTAATACCCAGATGCCAACTGGCTGGGCAGTTGTGGGGCTGTAGTCTAGCCTGGTTAGGACCTACGCTTAGGGAAAGCCTTTTTCAAGGAAAAAGCCTTGGGAAAAAAAGCTTACAGCGAGCGTAAAACTACGGTTCAAATCCGTGCAGCCCCATGTGCCCTTTCACGGGCAATGCCGAAGAACGTCGTGCTGTTTTCAACAGCACATAAATTCAAGCAGCGTTTGAGAAGGGAGTTGGAAAAAATGGGCTTCAAGAATATTCTGCTGATTTTGATAGTCGCTTTTTTTGCGGGCGCTGCAATGCCTTTCATAATGCCTGATGCTTATACACCCACAGGATTTGCAATCCAAGAGCAGCCTCAAGCGCAAGGAACTGGCGCGAGCGTTGATTCTGGAAACATCAGCGCTTACTTCTGCCCTGAGGACAAGTGCGCTTTGCGCTTGGCAGAGTTTTACGGAACAGCGCAGAGCGAAATTCACGTGATGATTTACTCGCTCACTAAGGAAGACATTGCGCAGGCTTTGGTTGACGCAAAAAACAGGGGAGTTGAAGTCAAAGTTCTGATTGATGTCGCACAGGCCGGATTGAAGGACGCGAAGGACGAATTCCTTTTGGAAAATGGAATAGAGCTAAAGAGAGTTTCAATCCCAGGATATGCAATATTCCATGACAAGGTTTCAATAGTTGACGGAAAGGCGTTCAGCACTGGAAGCTTTAATTACACGAACAATGCTGATTCTGGAAGCGCTGAAAACCTTGTCATAATCAAGGACGGGGCTTTGGCGCAAAGGTTTGAGCAGGAGTTCCAGAAATACTGGAGCGCCAACTGAGGTTTTTGGAAAATGCTAGAACCATTGTTTGCATTCGACCTTGCTTTCACGCTTTTCGTGCAGCAGTTCTCAAGCACTGCTTTCACGCTCTTAATGCAGGCTGTTTCCGCAGTCTTCAGCTCTGCGGGAGTAATGGCAATTGTGGCATGGCTTTACTGGAGCAAGCGAGAGAAGGAAAGCTTTTACTTCGCAAGCCTTGTCGTTCTTGCCGCGCTTTTCTCGCAGGCTTTGAAGGATTTTTTCCAAAGGCCAAGGCCGCAATTCTCTCAAGGAATTCAAGGATTTGAAGAGCACGCGTTAAAGGACTTTTCATTCCCTTCAGGCCACGCGACAATTGCGGGCGGGGTCTTGGGATACTTGGAAAAAGGACTCAAGGCTAACTGGAAAGTCTTGCTTTTGGCTTTTGCACTCCTGATGGCTTTTTCAAGAATTTACTTGGGAGCGCATTTCCTCACTGACGTGGTCGCAGGCTTGGTTTTGGGATTTTTTGTCGGAAAGCTGAACTTGTGGTTCAGGAACAGGACAGAGCACATGCACTTCAGGCTTTCAAAATTCAGGGAAGAGCTATTGCTGTTTGTGTTCGTGATTGCTTCAGTTGCGATAGTCCTTTTCCTTAAAGAGCTGGTGCTTGCCGCAGTGATCATCGGATACTTTGCGGGCTACAGCTTGTGGAAAGAGCTGCGCAAGGAACAGTCAAGGAAGGGAATTCTTGCAAAAATAATAGGCTTTGCTGTCTTGGGCGCGCTTTACATTGCAAGCGAGAAGACTGGAGTGCTTGCATTGCATTATTGCATACTGCTATTGATGGGATTCTGGGTTTCATTCCTGTATCCTTGGATTTTCGAGCTTTTCAAGCACCCTTCAAGCAAGCCAAAAGCTAGAAAAGGCAAAAGGCATTAAAAGCAATTCCTGACAATGTTTTTTCAGTCGCGGTAGAACTTATGCAGTATTGAGCAACAGCGAAATACTGCGCGGTTCTTCGGACCGCGCCTACGATGTTCTGTCGCAAGACAGAACAGACAGCCAACAATAGTTGGCTGGAAATGGCGCCTGCCCTAGCTCAGCTAGTTAGAGCGTCCGGCTGTAGATTGTTTGGAAATCAGAATTTTTTCTGATGCCTAAATTTCCATTGGATTTTTCCGATGGAAACGGCGACCGGAAGGTCCCCAGTGCAAATCTGGGGGGCGGGAAACTTTTTCTATTTTTTCAGTCATGGGCCAGCAATATTGAAATTGCACCTAAATCCGCTTATAATCCAAAAACCAAGCATATGTCATGACTGGAAATGAGCAGGCAAGCGGCCAAGGGCAGTCAGTGATTTCGGGAATAATCAGCGGCGTCAAGGATTATGCTGCTGGAATTATTTCAGGAATTGTGCGCGAGAGCGTAAGGAAGGCCGAAAAAGAGGCAATAAAGATTGCAACGAGCATTGCTTTCCTTGCTATAAGCGCTTTATTCCTGCTGCTGGCGCTGGTGTTCTTCATCCAGGAAGTCCTTAAGCTAGGATTTTTCTGGGGATTCCTGGCTGCAGGACTGCTGGCTGGATTGATTGCATTGCTTGTTTCCAGAAAATAGAGAGAAGAGGTGGACTTTATGGAAGCAAAGCATGAAGTGGAAATGGCGGGCAGGCTTTTTGATGACGTGAAGGAAGGATTTGGCCATGCGCGAGAAAAGCTTGACGACGGCATAAGGCAGCATCCTGAAGGCTCTGTGATTGCGGCAACTGTTGCAGGAATTGCAATAGGCGCGATTGCGGCTTACGGGATAATGCACAAGAAGTGAGCAAAAATAACCGCGGTTTCTCGGAAAAAAATCCGAGCTTCCGCGCCGGCTGGAAAAGGTTTTAAAGCTAATGCAGTCGTATATATCTGAACCAATATATCTGTTTTTTGAAGGGCGAGAGATTGACGGCTGAAATTCCCATAATAGAGACGCGCGATGTCTGCAAGAGCTACATGATGGGGGACACTGAAGTCAAGGCCATTTGCGGAGTCAATCTCTCAATCAAAAGGGGGGAGTTTGTCTCCATAACAGGCCATTCGGGAAGCGGGAAGACAACATTGCTTGATGTATTGAGCGCTTTATTGAGGCCTACGAGCGGAGAGGTCTTGATTGACGGAAAGCCAATCTCTGAAATGTCTGATTCAGAGCTTGCGGTGCTTAGGGGAAGCACAATTGGGTTCATTTTCCAGAATTTTGAGCTTGTGAAAAGGCTGAGTGCCTTGGAGAATGTAATGATGCCCTTGTGGTTTCAGGGAATTCCAATTGCAGAAAGGAAAAGGAAGGCCGAAAAAATACTGAGCGAGGTCGGATTGGCTGACAGGATGGACCACAGGCCTGACGAGCTTTCAGGAGGCCAGAGGCAGAGGGTTGCGATTGCAAGGGCTTTGGCGACAGACCCTGAGATAATAGTTGCCGACGAGCCGACTGGAAACCTGGACTCTGTTTCAGGGGCGAAGATTCTGGAGCTCATTGACGAGCTGCACCAGAAGCATGGAAAGACAATACTGGTTGTCACGCACGAGAGATATGTTGCGGAAAGGGCTGAAAGGATAATTCACATTAAAGACGGCCAAGTGGAAAAAAGCGAGGCCGGCAAGAATCACAAGGCAAGTAAAATCAGGAGGGATTACAAGTGATGAAGAAAGTATTGTTTTTTTCAATGGCTGTTTTGCTGTTTGCGGCCTTTGCGTTAGCCGGAAACCTCGAGGTTTCCTCTACAAACTACACTCCGGCGCCCGCATCGCCTGGCGGGAGCATTACGCTCTGGGCTTACGTGTTCAACAATTCGAACGGCGATTCAAAAAATGCAATATTCAACCTTGACCTGAAGTCAAACATTACTGGAACAAATTTCCCATTCTCGCTGGAAAGCGGCGAGCTTGCGCAGAAAGAGCTCGGGACAATTCCGGCAAACCAGACAGTAATAGTGTCATACAGGATACTAGTGGACCCAAAGGCGACTGACGGCTCTTACACTATTTATCTCCAGACCGGAGAGGATGGAAAAATCGCAAAGTCAACTCCATTGACCTTGCAAATCCTCAAAAGAAAGCCGTCATTGATGGTTGTTTCCTCAAGCCCTGCAAGCGCAGAGGTTGGAAAGACTGCAGAGCTCCAGCTATTGCTGAAAAACACTGGCTCAAGCAATGCATTGAACATCAGCGTCGGATTGGCAGAGGACAGGACAGTCACTTCGACAGGAGTTGTTGTGGAAAGGGACATTGTCCCATTGGGCGCTGCCTTCTCGAACATTGCATCATTGGGCATTGATGAGGAAAAAAGCGTGACAATTCCTTTGATGATAAATCCGAGCGCAAGCCCAAAGGCATATTACATACCATTAAGGCTGACATTCTATGACGACAACAGGACTTCATACACCCAGACAGAGTATGTGGGCATAAAGGTGTTTGAGAACGCGGAGCTTGGAGCAAGCATTTCTGAAATAACACCGCTGCTCGCGGCCGGCCAGGAGTCAAAGATGACACTTGACATATACAACACAGGAATTGGGACTGCAAAGTATTTGACATTGAATGTCAAGTCAGACTTTGCGAGCTTCAAGCAAAGCGAGTTTTTCATTGGCTCTTTGAACTCTGACGACTCTGACTCGCTGACACTTGAGGCAATGGTCCCAAAAACAGAGAATAGCGGAGAGCATTCATTGGAAATAACAATGAAGTACAAGGACGAATTTGGGACAGAGCAGACAGTGGTCCAGAAAATTCCGGCAATGCTTTTCACGCCTGCAGAGATTGCAAGCCAAACCAGCCAGCAAACGCCATGGGCATTGTACATAATAGCGCTTGTTGTGGTTGCGGGAATTGGCTACTGGCTTTTGAAAAGGAAAAAGAAAAAATGAGAGTGCGGGAAAAATGCCGATAGACTTTGAAGTGTTCAGCGTTGCCTTGAGGAATCTTTCAAGGCAAGGACTGAGGAGCTATCTGACCCTGATTGGAGTGGTGATTGGAGTCGCCGCAATAGTGACTCTAATCTCCCTCGGAGCAGGATTGAACAATGCAGTCACTTCACAGTTTGAAAAGCTTGGCTCAAACACTGTTTTCATAATGCCAGGCTCGCTTAGCGGCGGGGCTGTTAGTTCAACAAACATAAAAACCATTAGCGACTCTGAGCTTTCGAAAATAAAGGCGCTGAATGAAGTCTCTGACGTGCTTGCGCCCCTTGCCGCTTCAGCGACAGTGGAGTTTTCAAAGGAAACTTCGCTTGGAACAATATACGCTGTTGACGCTGAAGAGGCAAAAAGCTTTCAGGAGACCGGATTTGCCGAGATTGAAGAGGGCAGGGGCCTTTCCCAAAGCGACGTGTTTTCAGTCATAATTGGGCCTGACTTTGCGAAAAATTATTTCAGCAAGGAAATCAGGATTAGGGACAGGATCCTGATTGAGGAAAAGTCTTTCAGGGTTGTGGGAATAACAAAAAAATCAAGCTCTTCCTTCGGGGGCGGCCCAAACCAGAACACGAGCATTTTCATGACAAAGAACGGCTTTAACCAAATGTTCCCTGACTCAAAGCCAAGCTTTGCAATGGTGAGAGTGAAGACAAAAGACGACATAAACGCGGCAGTCGCAAAAATAGAGAAAATTTTCGAAAGGGACTATGGAAAAGACCAGAAAGAATTCAGCATAATATCAAGCGAGCAGGTTTTGGAAAGCATAAACAATGTTCTCGGGATAATACAGCTTTTCCTTGTCGGAATTGCGGCAATCTCCCTCCTTGTGGGCTGCATTGGAATAATGAATACAATGATAATGGCAGTAATGGAAAGAACAAAGGAAATTGGAGTTATGAAGGCAATCGGCGCCACTAACGGACTGGTGCTGAGCATTTTCATACTTGAGGCAGGCCTTATTGGGCTGGTTGGAGGAATAATTGGAATAATAATAGGCTATGTTCTGGCTTTCATCGTGCAAGTGGTCGCAGAATATGCCGGCTTTGCATTAATGGTGCAGTTTGACCCTCTATTGATTATTGGCGCAATGGCTTTTTCGCTCTTGGTCGGAATGATTTCAGGAGCATATCCTGCAAGAAAGGCCGCAATGCTCGATCCTGTAGAGGCATTGAGGGGCGGAGAGTGAAAGGGCTTTGGGACTCGACATTCTGAAAGGCAAGCTCAAGCACTTCATACTTGACGCATTGAGCAAGGAAAGGCTTCACGGATACTTGCTCATGGAAAGGATTGGGAAGACCTGCATGAATGTCTGGAAGCCGACTGCAGGCTCACTGTATCCAGCGCTTGAAGAGCTCAAAAGCGAAGGATTGATTGAAGTCAGGAAAAAGTCAAGCACTGGAAGGAAAAAAATAGAGTACGCGATAACAGGCAAGGGAAGGAAAGAGCTCGCAAGGCTTGCGGAGAACGCCGGGCAAATGCGGGAAAACATGCTGAAGGCATGCAAGGACCCGAAGCTTTCAAAATTCATGCCAGAGGACGGAATTTTCCTGTTCAACATGATTCACGAAACATTGGAAAAAAAGCTGAAAAGGCACAAAGGAACTCTCCTTGAGTTCGCAATGAACGCAAG
>Ga0247841_10002242_pt1 | contig 39511 bp, 31 predicted proteins | sample LaCruzMarch2015__2_FD_192410 | JGI IMG/M metagenome (GOLD analysis project Ga0247841, IMG submission 192410) | Freshwater microbial communities from meromictic Lake La Cruz, Castile-La Mancha, Spain - LaCruzMarch2015_18m | ecosystem: Environmental > Aquatic > Freshwater > Lake | place: Spain... | reverse complement strand
ATAGGTTCGCATTTTTGGTCTTTTGAGTCTAGTATTCATGAGACGAAAAATGAGAGCAGTCGCTCCCCGTGTGGGAGCGTGGATTGAAACGTGTTTTGTCGAAATAGTACAGAGTACAATGCAGTCGCTCCCCGTGTGGGAGCGTGGATTGAAACCCCTGCTGATACCCTTTGTAAACTGGCGATTTGGGTCGCTCCCCGTGTGGGAGCGTGGATTGAAACCATGCTTTCTATACCAGTATAATTTTTCTGCAAGTCGCTCCCCGTGTGGGAGCGTGGATTGAAACTCATTCATAAGCTTTTTATACAATCTTTTACAGGTCGCTCCCCGTGTGGGAGCGTGGATTGAAACTATTGATTTGATATATTATGAACTAATTTGAAAGTCGCTCCCCGTGTGGGAGCGTGGATTGAAACGTCTTTGATTCCCCAAGTAGTAAATTTGTCTTTAATGTCGCTCCCCGTGTGGGAGCGTGGATTGAAACTCGGATAGAAGGAAGAACTTCATTGGTTACCCAGGTCGCTCCCCGTGTGGGAGCGTGGATTGAAACATTGGTTGATGTTCTCTAAGGCATCAGAGACTTGTCGCTCCCCGTGTGGGAGCGTGGATTGAAACATGTCTTTGGCCAACAGTTGATACTCGCTTGCATCGTCGCTCCCCGTGTGGGAGCGTGGATTGAAACCCTGTAGTATTGAGGACATGACCCAGAAAGTTGAGGTCGCTCCCCGTGTGGGAGCGTGGATTGAAACTTTATCCATTGCATCCTGAGAGCAAACCATGAGTCGCTCCCCGTGTGGGAGCGTGGATTGAAACTTCATATTCGGGAAGGTCCTCTAAGCCAAATCTGGGTCGCTCCCCGTGTGGGAGCGTGGATTGAAACCGGATATGATGGATAAACAATCCCCACGCTTCTGTCGCTCCCCGTGTGGGAGCGTGGATTGAAACGGTGGTTATGTTGTTGGTTGATTTTAGTCGGTCTAGTCGCTCCCCGTGTGGGAGCGTGGATTGAAACACTTGTACAAACCAAGTAATGTTATCCGCGATCAGTCGCTCCCCGTGTGGGAGCGTGGATTGAAACATTGATAATCGCCCGATCATCTTCACTCTCAAGTCGCTCCCCGTGTGGGAGCGTGGATTGAAACAATATTCTCAATACTTTTTACTAAACCGCTGTGGGGTCGCTCCCCGTGTGGGAGCGTGGATTGAAACGCCTTCATCATACTGACTCTGGCATCTCTCACACGTCGCTCCCCGTGTGGGAGCGTGGATTGAAACAATCATGATCAGTTACACCCAGACGGAACGTATGTCGCTCCCCGTGTGGGAGCGTGGATTGAAACAGGATAAAATAACCTTGTTTGAAAGAAGGGAAGAGTCGCTCCCCGTGTGGGAGCGTGGATTGAAACGTTCGACATTTTTTCAATGATTTCTTTGGTTAATGTCGCTCCCCGTGTGGGAGCGTGGATTGAAACTTTTCTGAATCTATCGCATAGTCTATCATTTGTAGTCGCTCCCCGTGTGGGAGCGTGGATTGAAACGTTATAATGCAGAAATCATCCCTTACATCAAATGTCGCTCCCCGTGTGGGAGCGTGGATTGAAACATAAGCACTTACGAAATTCATTGCATAGGAACCACCAGGTCGCTCCCCGTGTGGGAGCGTGGATTGAAACTCCTACAAATCGTCCAATAGAGATGCCAAGGTCGTCGCTCCCCGTGTGGGAGCGTGGATTGAAACCATAAAAGTGCAACAAATTAGAGAGGAGGTCTAGTCGCTCCCCGTGTGGGAGCGTGGATTGAAACGGTACATCGCTAATAACAGACCAACTGGTTCCATTGTCGCTCCCCGTGTAGGAGCGTGGATTGAAACACAAGACAAACAGTATTTTTTACGGTTTGACCTAAAGTCGCTCCCCGTGTGGGAGCGTGGATTGAAACATATCAATCAGATATTCATCCGCAAACCGTTTTTGTCGCTCCCCGTGTGGGAGCGTGGATTGAAACGTTTGCTCTGATTTGGGTTATTTTTCTTTGGAACTTGTCGCTCCCCGTGTGGGAGCGTGGATTGAAACAATAAAGAATTTTCGTTTTGTTTCCTCGGTCCGTCGCTCCCCGTGTGGGAGCGTGGATTGAAACCCTCGTCTCTTGTCTCTTATATCCTTGTCTTGTCTCGTCGCTCCCCGTGTGGGAGCGTGGATTGAAACAAACAATTACTTTGTTTAAAATAGAAAGGAGAGTGGTCGCTCCCCGTGTGGGAGCGTGGATTGAAACAAGCCAGTAGCAAGTAAATGCACAATCTTTTCGGTCGCTCCCCGTGTGGGAGCGTGGATTGAAACACCTTTAATTCTACACAGTTTCCATCCGAATTTGGGTCGCTCCCCGTGTGGGAGCGTGGATTGAAACTTAAGAAATACTTGCTGGTTAGCATCCGCTGCAAGGTCGCTCCCCGTGTGGGAGCGTGGATTGAAACTTTAAAGATCTATGCATGGGAAGGTGATGATTAGTCGCTCCCCGTGTGGGAGCGTGGATTGAAACAATAGTCAGCAAGTAAGAACAGTAATGATTGACAGTCGCTCCCCGTGTGGGAGCGTGGATTGAAACAATGAAAACCTTGGTTTATCAATCCGGAGTAGCGTCGCTCCCCGTGTGGGAGCGTGGATTGAAACCTACCTTCAACTTTCGGTATCGGTCAAATCCTTTGGTCGCTCCCCGTGTGGGAGCGTGGATTGAAACTTAACTTCTTCTTTTCTTATATTCTTTACTTCTTTGTCGCTCCCCGTGTGGGAGCGTGGATTGAAACTTTGGAACTTTAAAAACAAACACGCTAGGGTTGGTCGCTCCCCGTGTGGGAGCGTGGATTGAAACAGAGACGAAAACGAAAGAAAAAATAGAACAACTAGTCGCTCCCCGTGTGGGAGCGTGGATTGAAACTGGTTTAATCATCCCAGCAGGACAGGCAAAAAAGAGTCGCTCCCCGTGTGGGAGCGTGGATTGAAACGATACGGCATCTTTTCTTTGGTACTGTAATGATGTCGCTCCCCGTGTGGGAGCGTGGATTGAAACTTCCCAGTCACTCCAACAGCAGTAGGGAGAGTAGTCGCTCCCCGTGTGGGAGCGTGGATTGAAACTCTGCTAAAACTGAATCATCTACATACTTTTTGGTCGCTCCCCGTGTGGGAGCGTGGATTGAAACAGCTTCTAAATTGCTAGGAGGTAGTTCCATTGGGTCGCTCCCCGTGTGGGAGCGTGGATTGAAACTTTGTAAGTACCAGCTATAAGAGTTTGAAAAGAGTCGCTCCCCGTGTGGGAGCGTGGATTGAAACTCAATTCGATTGCTAGGTTTACAATACGCAACGCTTCCACGTCGCTCCCCGTGTGGGAGCGTGGATTGAAACTCAATACTACTGGAAATACTGATGAAACCTCTGAAGTCGCTCCCCGTGTGGGAGCGTGGATTGAAACCTCAATCAGGATATCAAATCATGCAAGATGGCGTCGCTCCCCGTGTGGGAGCGTGGATTGAAACTTTTGGGACTTATACCAAGCAACAAACCGTTTGGTCGCTCCCCGTGTGGGAGCGTGGATTGAAACTCATATTCCTGGTCATTGATGTAAGGTTCTCCCGTCGCTCCCCGTGTGGGAGCGTGGATTGAAACGTAAAAGATGACCCAGAACTGATAGACAACAAACGTCGCTCCCCGTGTGGGAGCGTGGATTGAAACGCTACAATCTTTTATTGTTGCTTCATATCTAAGTCGCTCCCCGTGTGGGAGCGTGGATTGAAACCAGCCTTCAATGCTCGATACCGGTCAAATCCTTTGGTCGCTCCCCGTGTGGGAGCGTGGATTGAAACACTTCTTTAAGTGTTGTCGTTTGTCGGTCATTTGGTCGCTCCCCGTGTGGGAGCGTGGATTGAAACGATTTTGAGAAATAAAAATGCTGGGGGAACAAAAGTCGCTCCCCGTGTGGGAGCGTGGATTGAAACTCTCGTGATTACCTCTGTTTGGGTTGTTGTGCTAGTCGCTCCCCGTGTGGGAGCGTGGATTGAAACGGCATCCCGGCCAAAGAATACCAGATGACGCTAGAGTCGCTCCCCGTGTGGGAGCGTGGATTGAAACCTTATCTCTTGTATGCTTGTCTTGTCTTATATGGTCGCTCCCCGTGTGGGAGCGTGGATTGAAACATAGTGTATAAGGTAACAAAAAAAAAATGATATGCAGTCGCTCCCCGTGTGGGAGCGTGGATTGAAACCTAAGAAAGCGGCTCCATTGGTAGGGGAAGCCATCGTCGCTCCCCGTGTGGGAGCGTGGATTGAAACAAACCAAACAGTCTTGACAAACGGTCTTGTGATAGTCGCTCCCCGTGTGGGAGCGTGGATTGAAACAGATGGAATTGCGGATCTGAACGGAGATGTTGCAGTCGCTCCCCGTGTGGGAGCGTGGATTGAAACATTATAAAGGGATAATTAAACGAAAATTTTTTTCTTTTTTTGTACACTTTTATAGGATCCAGGGGAGGTTCTAAAATAAAAGGATGGGGAGATGTGGATTCAAAAAAGGAAGGAATACAGGCATAATGGCTGATTTGAACATTTGCGGAATGAAGGAGTGAGACTCTAATCTAAAAACAACGTAAATACGTTCTTTTTTGGGAAATAAGGGTTTTTCATGGTTTTAGTGTTTTCCAGAATCGATCAAAACATCGACGACAAAATAAAGCTTCTCCCCATGAGGATTTGCTAGATTTTCATTTACTTGGTGCTTTATGAAAATAAGGTCAAAAAAATCTCTCCAACGAGAAACTGTACTTTATTTATTATGGTTAAACCTGTAATGCACCATGAATGCAGGCTATTACTGACTACCTCAAAAAAATGCAAAAACAGGCCCCTCAGGTATTGAGGACATACTAAAGTCCGTCCACTCTCTCCGATAGCCTTTCTCGTTCACATTTTTTAGGTACGTTTTTATAATCTGTAAACCCCCATGAATGCAAGGTTTACAACCATTGCAAATACGAACAATCTTGTGGAATAGAGTTCAACTGTAAAGAAAATAAAATTCATTTATCAGTTTCGGAGTTAAAAAAAATTTTAAGATCGATGGCTATAAAACATCAAAACATTTATTATATTTTTAAAAGATTGAAATTGAGAATCCTGTTTGCATGTTTTTGAACGATTATTATGCGAACCATTAGTTGTTAGTAAGTTTCAAAGAAAATTGAAGATTTAAACAAAAAAAATAGACTTTTGATGTATGTCCATAAACAGTCCAATACAGTCATGCTATATAAAATATTTTGCCGATAACTCTGTCCCATATTAATATAGACTTACATGATTATAAAGTTCAAAACTTCAATTAAAAAGCGCTTGTTTGAAAAATGGATATTTTTTACACATTCTCTTTCATTGTTCTAAATTTCATTTTGTTGAACAATTTTTTTTAATTTTTTATATTAGTCAATCTTCTCTTTCTGGTTTTTGACGTAGACTTTTAATTTTGGCATGATGTTGTTTTTTGAATAAACGTTTTAATCTGGAGGCAAAGGTAGGTTTTGTGGGTACCCGGTCTTTTTCTATCTGTAAAGCTTTTTGTACCATATCGTTCAGTTTATTAATAGCTCGAATCCTATTTTCTGGCTGACTTCTGGTTTCTTGGTTGGTTGCTTGTAATATTTCTGTTTGGTAGAAAGTAATAATTGCTTCTTTTTGTGTATCCGTAAAAGCAGAGGAATCTCTGATCTTCCATACCACCATTACTTTTGTGTTGGTTTTATTTACATTCTGTCCTCCTGGTCCCGAGGATCGGCAAAATGTTATCTCGATTTCATTTTCTGGAATTTCTGGGATCATTTTGTTTTAGTAATCTTTGATATCAGCTCGAAACAATGAGTCACTCCATAACCGTTCAGCTAAAATAATCGATTGTTCGGCATACATACCTGGCTGGTAATAGAGATTGTAGGGTGCTTTTGTAAAACCATCCGCTGTAAATTCAATCGAAGATCCGTGGGTAAAAGTACCTCCCGCCATAATGATCGGGGACATGTATCCTTCTTGCTGAAATGGAATTGGTTCAACATAGGAATCAATGGGGGAACAGGCTTGTAAATGTTTTGAAAACTGAATCAGAAGTTCAGGGCTGGGGAAATTTACTTTCAATACAATATCAAAGTGTTCTTCAGAAAACTTCGGCGTAACAGTGAAGCCAAGTTTGTCCATAAAACGAGCTAGAAACAAATTTCCTTTTAAAGATTCCCGAACAGTAGTAGGAGAGTGAAAGAGTCCTTGCAGAATCTGGGGAATAAACCCCAAGTTGGGTGTTGTTTCAAAGCCAAGACCAGGGGCAATCAAATTGGAAGCACATCGTTCTACCAAATCTTTTTGACCAACAATGTACCCTCCCGTTTTTGTAATTCCTCCCCCTGGATTTTTAAGGAAGGATCCTGCGCAAATATCTGCTCCTGCTTCGATCGGTTCTATCGTTTCAACGAATTCTCCATAACAATTGTCAACGGCAACAATAATATCTGGTTTGATCGCGTGAATCTCGTCAATCATTTCCTTAATCTGGAAATTGGATACGGTTCTCCGATTGCCATAGCCTCTTGATTTCTGAATCCAAACCAACTTTGCTTTTTGTATTAGTTTCTTATATTCACCGGGGTGGTATTTGTCCAGAATATTAATCTCTTGGTAATCAATTCCTTTTTCAAGCAGGTTGCCAGGATAGTTTCCTTCAATGCCGATACATCCTTTCAAGGTTTCATAGGGTGAACCTAAAATGGAGATGAATGTATCCTTCCTGGATAGCAGGGAATTTAAGACAAGAAAGAGTGCTTGTGTACCAGATATGATTTGTGGTCTCACAATAGCGGATTCCGCTTTGTATATTTTAGCAAAAAGTTTTTCTACGGCTTTTGTCCCTTCATCAAACAAACCATATCCGTAACTCGGATTGAAATGGAAGGAAGATATCTTTGTTTGCTGAAATGCTTCTAATATTTTCTTAAAGTTTTGTGAATAAATTGTATCAACGATTTCGAAATAGGGTTGTATTTCCGTACATATTTCTATTTTGATTTCTGAAAAAGATTTGTTAGAGGGCATCAATGATTTCTCCACGCAAAGAATGTCGTTCGAAAGAAACAATCTTTAGAGGAATAATATCTCCAATCGTTATTTTTTGTGTCGTTTGGAAATGAATTGGTTTTTCTTCTAAGGTCTTTCCTACATACCAATTATCATCTTTTACTTCTGACACAAACACGTTTTTGTTGAGTCCTACAAATCGTTTGTTGTTTCGGTTTGCGATCTCCCTTTGGATTTCTAGCACTTTATTTAGTCGTCTTTTTCCTTCTATGAGAGATATCCTGCCTTTCAATTTTTCCGCTTTTGTTCCGGGCCTGGGAGAATAGACAGCACCATACACCATATCAAAATTTACTTTCTTCATTACGTCCAATGAATTCTCAAAAGCAGTTTCCGTTTCACCAGGAAATCCAACAATCAAATCCGATGAGAGACTGACATCCTTGAAAGATTTTCGGATCGTTTCGATAATGCGAAGATATTCTTCTACCGTATATCCCCGGTTCATTTGTTTTAATATTTCATTATCCCCGCTTTGTATCGGTAGGTGAAAATGCCGGTATATTTTATCATTTGCTTGGATTGCCTCAATAATCCGGCAATCAAAATCCTTTGGATGGGATGTCAGAAAGTCGACTCTTTGGATCAACGGATGATTGGCTGTTTTGAGGAGAAGTTTCGGAAAATTATACTCCTCTCCTAAGTCAAGTCCGTAATGATTCACATTCTGTCCAAGGAGTGTGATTTCTTTTACCCCTTTGCTGGCAAGGGTATTAATTGTTTGAAGAATATCTTCTTCCGGAATACTTCTCTCCCGACCCCGGACATAAGGCACAATGCAGTAAGAGCAAAAAGAATCACAGCCAAAAGTTATGGGAACAAATTGAGATAGTCTGGCATTAAAGGGAATCATATCCATTGTAGTGTTATCTTGAAAATTGTTCTGGATTATCTCTAAAAATAAATCAGGAACTTGAGTATTGTTTAATGCGCCAAACAGGAAATCAATATGAAATTGTTTTTTTAGTGTATTTTGCTCCATATTACCTGCACAACCGATCACACCGATGACTGTACCGGGTTTTTCCCTTTTATGTTTTGCAGCTTGACCGATGTAACTGACAGCTTTGTCAACTGCTTTTTGTCGCACAGCGCAGGTATTGATAAGTATTACATCTGCCTCGTCCATTTTATCTGTTTCTTCAAATCCAGACCGAAACAAAAAATCTGAATAGACGGATGTATCATAAAAATTCATCTGACAACCGATAGTAACGATATGAAATTTATATATCATTAAAAAATTCGTGGCCTGCTTTTATTTCAGATGCTTTTCCAGTTTCACGGTTTAGCGTAACAGCTACCCAGTCAATCCTTTTTGGTCCTTTCGCGGCTACTTTAAAATATACAGGAAGAGAAGTTAGATATTTTTGGAGTACGAGTTCTTTTTCCACACCAATCACCGAATCTTCGGTTCCACACATTCCTGTATCTGTTATATAGGCTGTTCCCCCTGTTAAGATCTTGTAATCATTCGTTTGGACATGGGTATGAGTACCTAAAATCGCAGACACTCTGCCATCTAGATAATAACCCATGGCTTCTTTCTCAGAGGTAGTCTCGGCATGAAAATCAACTAAAATGATGTTCACGTGTTTTGGTATATCCAGCAAGATTGCATCCATGGAGCGGAACGGGCAATCCAATTCGTTTAGGAAGACCCGTCCCATCACATTGATTATGGCAATCTTTTCTCCAGAGTGCATGGCAAAAAGGTAGTATCCCTCTCCAGGGGTGCCAGGGGGATAATTGATCGGTCTAAGGATTGGTTTTTCTTTTAGGTAGGGAATGATTTCTTTGTGATACCATATATGATTCCCCGATGTAAGTACATCGATATTATAGGAAAATAGTTCTTCCATATGCATAGGATTGAGACCTTTTCCAGAGGTTGTGTTTTCACAATTGGCAAAAACAAAATCATACTCAGACCGGTGCAATTCAAGAAACCGTTTCACGGCGCTCCGGCCTGGGTGGCCAACAATATCCCCTAAAAAAAGGATGTTAAGATCTTTATTTTGCATAGGCAATAGCTCTTGTCTCCCGTATAACCATTACTTTGATCTGTCCTGGGTATTCAATCTCGTTCTCAATTCGTTTAACGATATCATACGAAAGTTTGGAGAGCATGACATCATCAATTTCTCCTGGTTTTACGATGATACGGATCTCACGTCCCGCTTGCACAGCAAAGGATTTTTCAACTCCCGTAAAATCAGAGCAAATTTTTTCGAGGGATTCAATCCGCTTGATATAGGCTTGAATATCTTCTTTTCGTGCCCCGGGTCTTGAGGCAGAGACTGCATCGGCTGCTTGAACAAGACAGGAAATGACAGAATTATAAGGTACGTCGCCGTGGTGGGATTCCGCAGAATTGATTACTTCGATCGCTTCACCATATTTTGTTAGAATTTCTGCACCCAACTTTGCATGAGATCCTTCAACTTCTTTATCAATCGCTTTTCCTATGTCATGCAGAAGGCCGGCTCGTTTGGCTTTTGCAATATCCTCTCCAATTTCGGCTGCCATCGCGCCTGCTATCATAGCTACTTCCTTTGAATGAGCCAGAACATTTTGGGAGTAACTGGAACGATACTTTAATTTTCCAATCAGTTTCACAATTTCAGCGTTTATGTTTCGGACACCTAACTCCAGCATTGTATCTTCACCTTCGGCAATCACTGTTTTTTCTACTTCTTCCGAAGCCACTTGTACCAATTCTTCGATTCGGGCTGGATGAATTCTACCGTCAAGAATTAATTTCTCTAGGGCTAGCTTCCCAATTTGCCGTTTAATTGGATCATAAGAAGATAGTGTAACTACCTCTGGTGTATCATCGATTAACAAATCTACTCCGGTCAGGCTCTCAAAAATGCGGATATTTCTGCCCTCCCTACCGATAATCTTACCTTTTATATCGTCATTGGGTAGAGGGACAACCGAAATTGTTGATTCGGTGGTTTGTTCTACGCAAACTCTTTGAATCGCTGTAGCTACAATTTCTTTTGCTTTTTTATCGGCATCCAGTTTAAATTGATCTTCTAAGCTTTTTATCTTTGTGGCGATATCGTACTGAACCTTTGATTCCACTCTTTTAATGAGAATTTCTTTTGCCTGTTCTTCGTTCAGATTAGCCACTCTCTGTAGTTCCTGATTACCCTGTTCGACTTGGCCCACAAGCGTTTCTCTCAATTTTGTGATTTCATTTTCCTTCAGGGATGCTGCTTTCAATTTCTTCTCTAATTGATCGTTTTTGTTCTCCAGCTCTTGTTCACGCTGGTTGATACGACTTTCCTTTTTTTGGATCAATCGTTGTTTTTCAAATTGATCTCTTTCGTTTTCCTTTTTAATTCGGTAAGATTCATCTTTTGCCTGGATGAGTATCTCTTTTTTCTTCTGTTCTGCTTTGATTTCAGCTTCTTTTAAGATCGTTTCTACTTCAAACTCAGCCCTTTTCTTTTTTCCTTCTCCTAATTTGAGCCGATAAATATAACCGAGAACAACACCACACAATATTGATACCCCTAATAAAGGGATCGCTAAACCCATTTGCATGAAAACCTCCATTTTCTGTTGTTACCTATGCTGAAAATCAGAATCCTTTAAGAAACAATAACCTTTGCAGGATTCCTTTCTTTTTAAATGAATCGATTTCTACAGGTAACTTTTTTTCTTTTTCTTTAATGATTAATTCTTTAATCTCTGCTTCTTTTTCTTTCGAGTAATAAGCACTTAAATACTGTTTGATTTTTTCTGATGGAACTCCTTTTTCTGACATTTTGTACTGAATTTTGTTATAACCCCACCTTCTTCCGGCAAGGGCATTTTCAATGTAATCTTTTGCATAGACTTCATCATTCATGTACTTTCCGTCAATGCATTTGTGGATTGCAACTTTAATTTCTTTTTCTGTGTAGCCAAATTCAAGCAATTTTTGTTCTAATTCATCAGAAAAATAGTTGCGGTAATACAAAAGTTTTACTGCTTTTTCAAAAGATCCTGGTAATTTTAATGTCATTATTTTTCCTCTGCGTTTTTTAAATGATAGAGATCACGAATTTTAGTTTCCAACTGTTTCAATAAATCGGGATTATCGGTTAAAAACTTTTTCACATTTTCAACTCCTTGTCCAATTTTATTGTCTTCAAAAGAATACCACGAACCGCTTTTTTTGATCATGTCGTTTTGGAGCGAAAGATCAACAATCGTGCTAACATGGGAAATCCCCTTCCCATAAATTAAATCAAAAACACAATTCTTATAAGGTGGTGCTACTTTATTTTTTACAATTTTAACTTTAACTTCTTGTCCATGTGTATTATCACCGTCTTTCAAGAGCTCTCCTCTTTTGACTTCCATCCGGACGGAGGCATAAAACTTTAAAGCTCTACCTCCTGTTGTTGTTTCCGGATTTCCGAAAACAATACCAATTTTCTCTCGGAGTTGATTGATAAAAATACAAGAACAACCGGATTTATTCAAAACTGCTGTTAGCTTTCGCATTGCCTGGGACATAAGCCTGGCTTGCAAACCCATCTGCATATCCCCCATATTCCCGTCCAATTCAGCCTTTGGTACTAATGCAGCGACAGAATCAATCACAATTAAGTCTACTGCTCCACTCCGGATTAAGATTTCAGCTATTTCTAAGGCTTGCTCTCCATAATCTGGCTGTGAAATTACCAGCTCTTCTAATTTTATGCCCAGTGTTTGCGCATAAGTAGGATCCATTGCATGCTCAGCATCGATATATACTGCTTTTCCTCCCCGTTTTTGGACTTCAGCAATAATTTGAAGCGCAATCGTACTTTTTCCAGATCCTTCAGAACCATAAATTTCTATGACTCTACCTCTGGGGATACCGCCTATTCCTAGTGCAATATCCAGAGAGAAAATACCAGTAGGGATAGACTCTTCTGTCATTTTATTAACAGATTCACCTAATTTCATCACAGATCCTTTGCCAAAAGTCCTGGTAACCTGTAACATAGCAGATTCTAAAGCTTTTTCTTTTTCGTCCATCTATAAACCTCCCCTTAACGTATATGAATTAATGTCAGTATATACAGGTCCTTCTTTCTTTAAAATCGATTCAATGAGGGAAAAACTTTGTACAGATAGAACCGAATCAATTTTGTTATCCATCAGTGTGAATTTTTGGTTTCGTTGATTCTCTTTGATTCTAGCCACCGTAAGATGTACATTAAAAACTTTATCAGGAACAAAATCGACGTATCTCATTTTTTCTCGGACAGCATCTGCTAGTCGCATAATTTCCTGGTTATGTTTAATGGAAACAATAATTGCCCGGTGTTTTGTATTCGAAGGAAAAAAATCTAAAGAGGAGAGAGTCAGGTCAAATGGTGGTTCCGAAACTCCAATCTCAGAGAGTAAAGAGTCGATTTTTTCTACATCTTCTGGCTTAACTTCCCCAAGAAATTGAAGGGTAATATGATAATTTTCTAGGCGAACCCATGAAAGCGGATATCTTTCTTTTAAAGGGTTAACTTTTTCTTGAATCTTTAATTTATTCTTTTCATTAACGGGAACAGCAATAAAAAGTCTCAAACAATTTCTCCCTTCACGAATTTCCAAAACAAACGGATTGTTTCCATGACGGCATTTTCCCTTATCTCAGTACGGGTTCCATGCAAATGAAGTGGACAGCAAATCGTATTACTTTTTACCGAAAAACCGATATAGATCTCTCCCACTTTTGTTTCTTTTGTATTTACAGTTGGCCCTGCATTTCCGGTGATTCCGATTCCAAAATCCGTACAAAGATTCTCTTTTACGAGATCTGCCATTTGTTTAGCAATATACGAAGAGACGACTCCAAATTTCTCGATATCAGACAATGAGATATGCATACGACTGCATTTACTTTCGATTGTATACGAAACAATACCTTCTTTAAAAACCGTTGAGCTTCCTGGAAGGCTGGTAAGAACATAAGACAGCAATCCTCCTGTAAAAGATTCTGCCACACTAACCGTTTTTTTATTTTGGATCAAATCATTTAAAAGCAAGGGAAGTTCCGGGATTAGTGTTATCATTCTGCAACCAACGTTCCGGCTAACCAAAAAGCATCCGCATCTGTTATAGTAATATCTTGTATAGTTCCCACCTTAGCTTTGAGAATTGAATAATTTCCAGATATTTTGATTTCTGGGTCTACATCGGGAGCTTCTCGATATGTTCTCCCGTAAGCCATCTTTTTGATTGGATCCAATCTCTCGATTAAAACCTTCATCGTCTGGTTAATCCATTTTCGATTCTCTCTTCGGCTAATCCTTTCTTGGAAGGAATAAGCTTCCTTAAGTCTCCGATTCTTTGTGGAGGGGTGAATATGATCTTTTAGTTTGATCGCCTCTGTTCCCACTTCTTTTGAAAAAGCAAAAAAACCAGCCCGGTCAAAGGGATAGCGAAACAGACCAGATAGTAGCTCTTTAAAATTTTCTTCTGTCTCTCCCGGAAATCCTACCATAAAGGTGGATCGAAAGGTAAGAGATGGATTCTTTGATTTAAAATGAAACAAGGAATCCAAGTAATGCTTAAGGTTTTGTGGTCGATTCATGGCAGATAAAATTGTCTGTGAATAATGCTGGATTGGAATATCGAAGTAGGGTATCACTTTGTCGATCGCTAGCAATTCTTTCATTGTAGAAACGGAAAGCGTAGGATATAAATAGAGAATTCGGATCCATTCCAGGGAAGATATTTTTGAAATCTCTTTAACAAGAGACGCGAGAGATTTCTGGGGAGTAAGATCTAATCCATAAATTGATGTATCCTGAGCAATCAAGATGACTTCTTTTACATTTTTTTGATCGGAAATCGCTTTCATTTCATCAACCAGTACTTTTTGTGGTTTGCTTTTGTACGGACCTTTAATAGATGGTATTAAGCAAAAGGAACATGATCGATCGCATCCCTTGGATAGTTCCAGGTATGTATAGTAAGAAGTCGAAACGATACGGCTGTGTTGGGGATTTTTATTTGGTAATTTTAAAGTATCTGCCAACCCTTCAATAGGATCTTTATTTCTAATAATCGTACATCCGGGAAACATCTTTTCCAGGATAGGAGAGAAGCGATGCGCATAACAGCCAACAACAATCACATTCTTAGCGGTTGGATTCTGATCAATCGCCTTTTGTATTTCTTGATTTGCTTCTTCTCTGGCTGAATGTAAAAAGCCACATGTATTTATTACGATGTAAGATTTATCAAAATTTTCTTGATTTGCATCCAATAATTTGAATTCATTGTCCTGAAACAAACGTGCAATTGCTTCGGAAGTAACTAAATTCTTGGAGCAACCAAGGTTTCTAATCTGTAAGGATCTTGGTTTCAATCTTACCACCAGTTATAGTAACTACTTGAATAGATTTGCCTGGTGAAAGCGTGATCTCCAAATCGATTGTTTCTCCTGAATTCCCTAAACTGTTAAGGTCAAAACCATTGATATTAATTCTTAAACCCCCGGCATTGCCGATGTTTAGTTTAATTTTCTTTGTTGCTTCAATCGATTTTGAAACACCCGCATTAAGTGTGAATTGATCAACACTCGTTTGGTCACTCGTTGCACTAATCCAAACTCTGCTGGTTGCATTCAATTGGAGAATCAGCTTGTCATAAATATGAGCAGGATTCGGAACTTCTTCCGGAATCTCAACAACGGGAGGAACCACTGGAAGCTCCTGGTTACTCTTTTCTTCTATGTTCGTAAGCGTTGTTTTGTTTTCCGCTACGATACCGTTCTTTGATCTTCCCTTTATAAAAATGAATCCCCATACAAGCATGGCAATGACCAGAACACCGATGAGAACAGAAAACAATCGGTTATTCCTGGTTTTTTCTTTTGGAAAATTTCTTTCACCGAAAGACTTTTGATTGTATTGTTTCGGAGCAATAATTGAATCTTCTTGCGATACTTCGTCTAAATACCGTTTCAGCACATAAACTCTGTCAATACCTAAGAATTCTGAATATATCTTTAAAAAGCTCTTTGTGTAGACTTTATCAGGAATTTCACCATAATTCCCGCTCTCAAGAGCCTCCAGGTATTTTTTCCTGATTTTAGTAACATCCGCCACATCGTCAAGAATTAATCCTTTTTCTAATCGTTTTTCTTTTAATAACTTTCCTACCGGTTCCATACCATTATTCTATCATAAATAAAAAAGTTTGGAAACTCTCATGAGAGAAAGATGGATTGATATAATTCATCAAGGGAATCCATCGGTATTATCGTTAAGGCATCTAATACTTCTTTTGGTATATCGATTAGATTCTTTTCATTTTCTTTTGGAATGAATACTTTCTTTATACCAGCGCGGTGGGCAGCTAACAATTTATCCTTCAATCCTCCGATGGGTAAAATACGACCTTTAATTGTTGTTTCACCTGTCATGGCAATATCGGATGAAATATTTTTGTCTTTTAAAAGAGATAGGAGAGATGTAAAAATAGTGATACCAGCAGAAGGTCCATCTTTCGGAATGGCTCCTTCTGGAACGTGAATATGGATATCAATGGATTCATTGAAATTTTCCTGTAGTTCAAACAAATCTGTTTTGGATCGGATATATGTTAAAGCCGCTGTAGCGCTTTCTTTCATAATATCACCCAATTGCCCTGTAAGAATAAGGTTTCCTTTCCCTTTCATTTTTGTGGATTCAATAAATAGGATTTCTCCCCCTACTTCAGTAACCGAAAGTCCTGTAACAATTCCGGACAATAAACATTCACCCCTTCTTTCGTGTCGATATACCGGAACATGCAAATATTCGATCAGATCTTTTTCATCAATCGTAATTTTTTTAAAAGAAGTTTCGTTGGTTGCTTTAATCAAGGCAATTTTACGGAATATTTTAGCAATCTGTCTTTCGAGACCTCTTAGTCCAGCTTCCTGAGTGTAATTTCGTATGATGGAGTACAAAGTTGTATCTTTTAGATTTACATCTACTTTCTTTAGTCCATTCGCAATAAATTGTTTTGGAATTAAGAATTTCTTAGCAATTTGAAATTTTTCTTCCTCTGTATAACCAGATATTGTAATGATTTCCATTCGATCTTTTAAAGCCGGAGGAATTGTATGCGTCACATTTCCGGTTGTGATAAAGAATACTTTTGATAGATCAAAAGGAACCTCTAGGAAATGATCAGAGAAGGTAGAATTTTGTTCTGGATCCAGTGCTTCTAATAATGCCGATGATGGATCGCCCCGAAAATCAGCACCAATTTTATCAATTTCATCCAACAGAAAAACGGGATTCTTAGCTCCAACTTGTTTCATTCCCTGAATGATTCTCCCAGGAAGAGCTCCTACATAGGTCCTGCGATGTCCGCGAATTTCTGCTTCATCCCGAATTCCACCTAATGAAATCCGCATGAACTTCCTTCCCATGGCCCTAGCAACAGATTTGCCCAAAGAGGTTTTTCCGACACCAGGGGGTCCAACCAGACAAAGAATCGGAGCTTTAATCGATGTGCTTAATTTCTTTACCGCTAAATATTCCAGGATTCGTTCTTTAACGTCCATAAGCCCAAAATGATCTTTCTCTAGTATTTCTTTTGCTTTGGCAAGATCTAATTGATCTTTTGTTTCTTCGTTCCAGGGAAGTGAAATCATCCAATCCAGGTAATTTCTAACAACTCCTGCTTCTGCCATCATTGGTGGCATTTTCATCAATCGAAGTAACTCTTCTTCAATAACTTTAGTCACTTCAGGAGACAATTTTAACTTTTCAATTTTGATTTTATATTTTTTAACTTCGTCGGAGTATTCGCTCTCCATTTCCCCTAACTCTTTTTGTATAGCTTTCAGTTGCTCACGAAGAAAATAATCTTTTTGAGTTTTATCAAATTTTGTTTTTACTTCTGATTCTATTTTGCCCTGGAGTTTTAATAAATTAATCTCTCTCTGGAGGATAACCAAAAGTTTGCTGATTCTTTTTTGTAGACTTGTCATGGAGAGAATTTCCTGTTTTTCATCGACGCTTAGCATAATGGCCGATGAAATCATATCTGTCAGCTTTTCTTTATCTTTGATATTGATCAGGTCGATATAGTTATCTGGCGAAAGCCGCTTGTTCATTTGGAAATATTGTTCAAAATTTTCAATCATTTCCCGACATAAAGCTTCCATGTAGGGTGTTTCGGTAAATTCGGAGTTAATGACAGGCTCTATTTCGACTTCAACACGATCAACAAGGTCGATATATTTTTTTACCTCAATGCGTGTGAAGCCTTCGATGATGACACGAAGTGTGGAATCAGGAAGACGGATAACTTGCAGTACTTCGGCTCCTACACCAATGTTGTATAAATCATCTGGATTTGGATCTTCCACCATTTCATTTTTTTGGGTGACTACAACAATAAATCGATCTTTTTTTAATGCGGTTTCTATCGCATTAATTGATTTACTACGACCTACCGTAAGTGGTTGTACTATATTGGGAAATATGACTACATTACGAATCGGAACCAAAGGGGCTCTTTTGAATTCGACAATGGGTTCCTGATCAATCATCTTGTTTTTTGGTTTCATACTAATCCTTCTATTACTTCATCTATAATTCCATATTCTTTTGCTTCCTGTGCTGACATAAAAAAATCACGCTCCATATCTTGCGCAATTTTATCGATGGATTGTCCGGTGTGTTTTGCCAATAGCTGATTCATTAGTTTCTTTGCATATAAAAGCTCTTTTACCTGGATTTCAACATCTGTCGCTTGTCCCTGGGTTCCCCCCGAGGGCTGATGTATCATAATGCGAGAATGGGGGAGGGCAAATCGTTTCCCTTTTTGGCCTGTTGCTAACAAAAAAGCACCCATGCTAGCTGATTGTCCGATACAGATTGTAGAGACAGGTGCTTTGATGTATTGCATTGTATCATAAATCGCGAGTCCAGATGTGATAATCCCGCCTGGACTGTTGATATAGATCGAAATATCTTTCGTATCGCTCTCGGATGAGAGAAAAAGTAATTGCGCCACAACGCAATTTGCTGTGGTATCATCAATAATATCACCACCAATAAATATGATTCGGTCTTTTAAAAGACGAGAATAAATATCATATTGTCTTTCCCCGAAAGCTGTTTGCTCTATTACCCACGGAATCAATGACATAACTACTCCTTACGTCGCTACTGTAAAATTTGCCTTATCCAAAACGTATTTGATGGCATTTCTTTTTAACAAATTTTCTTTAATATACGCATCAAACTCGTTCTTATCAATTCTAGCAATCTCATCTTTACTATATTTACCCAATACCTTCCCTTTTTCTTCTTTTATTTCATCTACCTTCGGTTGTATCTCGGGATATTTTTTAGCAAGCTCACGCATAATCAGGTTAACTTTTACCAAGAACTCTGCTTTTGGTTTGTAGTCTTCTTGCAATGATTCAATTGTCTTTCCAGTCTTTGTCAAGAAATCGCTTAATTCTAGCTTAGATTTTTTTAGTTCATCTGCCAGATCGTTGAGCTCGATATCTACTTGATAATCCACAAGACTTTTTGGTAAGTTATCCATTGGTATTGTTTTTATCATTTGGTTAAAAAATGAGTCTATTTTATTATTATTGAGGCTGGCTTCATATTCTTCTTTTGCTTTTTTCTTCATTTCTTCCTGAAAGTCTGTGATCGTTTTTTCGGCATGGACAGAATCAAGAAATTCTTGTGTGAGGGATGGAAGTATTTTTGTTTTATATCCAACAACTTTAACCATCAAATATAAAGGCTCTTTCTCATCGTTGGTAAGATCCAGTATTTCAGATTCTCCCATTTTGATCGAAAGAATTCTTTCGTCTGTATCAGGATGAAGCTCATTTTTACCTATTTCGATCATAGCAGGTTTCATGTTTTTCCCATCAAACGTACTTTTATCCGAAGCAAAGGCGTAATCCAGAATCATATATTGGCCATTCTGTGGATCACCCTCTGACTCTATATATGTTGCATTCGCATCCAGGAGAGCAGAAATTTTCTCTTCTTCGATTGTTTCGGCATTTTTCTCCATTTTGGTTTCAATTTTAATTGTTTCTAAGTCGGGTAATTCTAATTTCGGATAGACATCTCCTATTAATTTTAAAAGAAATGTTTCATTTTCTTTTGGTATTTCAACAGTTTCAATCGAGGGGTAACCAATAAAGTCGTCTTCTTTTTTTTCTGTTACTAATTTTTGGACACCAGAAATGGCTAATTTTTGAATTATGTCTTCATAATACTTTTCATGATTTACATATTGTTTGAATAACTCGTAAGGAATGTTACCTTTGCGGAACCCAGGAGCTGTAAAATTTGGTTTGTACTCTCGGTAAATTGCTTTGAAAACTTCAGTAACTTCCTCAGGAGAAAAGTCAATTACTGCGTGCATTACGTTTGTTTCAATATAGTATTCTTTTATTTCCATTTCATACCCCTCATTTCAAATTAATAAAAAATCAGCTCAACTAATTGTATAAGATTCAATTATACATTATCAATACAATTTCCTATCTTCATAGAATTTTTTATTTGAAACGTATTGACTTTGCATGTCATATTGATATATTCTTATCCTTGTTTTAAATATAGAGTGAGAGGTTTGCTATGGTAACTCATGTAACTCATTTTTTTGCGGAAAAAGAAATTGCTAAGAAGTGGTATGTAGTCGATGCCACAGATAAAGTATTGGGAAGACTGGCAGAAGGGATTGCAAAAATTATTACAGGCAAAAATAAACCGGAATATACGCCTAACTCCGATATGGGAGATTTTGTAATCGTTGTAAATTCTGCAAAAATTAAAGTTACCGGCAATAAAGAGCTTGATATGATCTATTATCACCATTCTCTTTATCCAGGTGGTCTGAAAAAGACCCCCCTATTTCGTATGAGGGCAAAAACTCCGAATTTTATGATCAAGAAAGCCGTATGGGGTATGGTGAGACATACGCCTTTGGGGCGGAAGCAGTTTAAAAAACTAAAAGTGTATGCAGATAGCAAGCATGAACATACTGCTCAACAACCCATAAAAATAGAAATTTAGAAAGAGGTAATATATGGCAGGCATTTTCTCTACAGGATATCGAAAGGCATCGATTGCTAGAGTGGTTATGAAACCAGGCACAGGATTGATCCGTATCAATGGAAAAGATTTGAACGACTATTTTATTTGCAGACTTCACCAGATTCGAGTCGTTGCACCTTTGAAGCTGGTAGGAAAAGACAAGAATTTTGATTTTACAATCCAGGTTCTTGGCGGTGGTCTTTCCGGTCAGGTTGATTCGGTTCGCCATGCCATCGCAAAAACCCTGAGCGAATTTGACTCTGCCTTAAAGCCCCTCTTAAAGGACAAAGGTCTCCTTACGAGAGATTCCCGGATTAAAGAAAGAGTTAAAGCTGGTCTTCGCGGAGCTAGAAAAGCCAGACAATATAGAAAAAGATAATCAGCTAGTATTATCCATAAAAATGGATACACATACGAAAGATGCTTCCATGGATCAATGGATCCGGGAGGCATCTTTCGCTTTTTTTACCTCAGAAAAAGAACTACCAAAAGAAGACTTCTTGGATAAGGATCTGGCCAATCTATACTTAGATACGACACAAAAACTTTTATACAGTTCTTCTTCTCAAAACCAATTCAGCCAGGTTGAGTACTCCAAATTTTCTGTATTTTTATCGTATATCGTAAAATCAACTCTTTATTTTCATTATTGCTTCGATCATTCCATAAAAGAAAAAAATTCAAAATTAGCCTTGATGTATGGGGATCTATATTTAGCACAAAGTGGACTCCATTTTACAAAAATTTCGAACTTCTTGAGAATGCGGTCCTTGCTGAGGGAAGTTCTATTTTCCATCGCTCTGTCACAAAAAATGCAGGAAAAATCTAAATGCATACCTTTTGATTTATTCCAGACGATCATAAAAAAGAGTTATGGAGCCATCTTTCGATTTGTTCTCATCAGTCCGTATTTATGGAAACAAAAAAGCGTGGAAAAAAGAAAATTGACAGAAATTGGATATAACACAGCCTTATGTTTAGCTTTGCACGTTAATCCATATTTGTCTGGAGATCAAACTACTAATGAGATAAAGAATAATGTTTTTCTAAAATTGAAAAATAAAATCGGTGAGGAGAAATGGTATGAATACAATTTTGATGGATGGGAAATCACTCTCAAAAAAAATGAGGGACCTCCTACGAAATAAACTATTAGAAAATTCGAAACGACCACCTGCTTTAGCTTCTATCGAGATTGGGGAAGATCCAGATGCCGGAGTATATATACGAAATAAAGAAAAAGCTTGCCTGGAAGTAGGTATACTATCGAGGCACATCGCTCTTCCAATCGATGCAACAGAGTCCCAGGTAATTGATACGATTGAACATTTGAACAAGGATGAGAGCCTAGATGGAATCATTTTACAAATGCCAATCCCTACCCATTTATCTTACTACAATATCGTTTCCAAAATTGCGATCGATAAAGACGTTGATTGTATGAATCCGATGAATATGGGCCTTTTGTTTATGGGGCATTCCAATTTTGTTCCGAACACTCCTTTATCTGTAATGACAATGCTGGAAGAATATCAAATACCACTGGAAGGAAAAAAAGTTGTAGTGATTGGTCGGTCCAATATTGTCGGAAAGCCTGTATCGATTTTGTTGATGGGAAAAAATGCAACAGTGACAATAGCTCATTCCAAAACAGAAAATTTACCTCAAGTAGCAAAAGAGGCAGATATTGTTGTTGCGGCCATTGGCAAAGCTGAAATGATTGATGCATCTTACATCAAAGAGGGAGCCGTTGTCATTGATGTTGGTATTAATTATTCGGAAGGAAAAATAAAAGGAGACGTAAAACAGGCAGATATCCTGGGTATATCTTCTCATCTTACGCCTGTACCGGGTGGAATCGGCTCCCTGACCACAACATTACTACTGGAAAACACGTACAAGGCTTTTTGCAGGCATATATGAACAGTGGTCTTTATGTTCATGTTCCCTATTGCATACAAAAATGTAACTATTGTGATTTTGTCTCCTTCGCATTGACGAAAAGTAGGCAGAAATATCCAGCATATGTGGAAAAGGAAATTCGGATTAAGAAAGTAGGTTGGGATTCTTTTGTTTTTGATTCGATCTATATTGGTGGTGGTACTCCCTCCTTATTATCTAAAATACAACTTGAGATCATACTGACTGCTATGCAACAAAACTTCACTTTTGTTGATCGGGACATTGAAAAAACCATCGAAGTGAATCCGGAAACAATAACCAAGCAGGTGGCTGATGATTTATTCGCTTTAGGTTTTACAAGAATCAGCATGGGTGTCCAATCCTGTGACGATATTGTTTTAAAAAATAGTGGACGGATCCACAACACGAAAACAGCAGAAAAGGCTTTTAAGTTTTTACGGGAAGCAGGACTTAAAAACATCAATCTGGACTTTATACTCGGATTGCCTGAAGAAAGGGAAGAAACGATAGACATGAATCTTGCCAAAATCAAGGAACTGTCTCCAGAGCATATTTCTTTGTATTCCATTTCTGTATCCAAAAACACCCCTTTACATAAACAATTACAAAAAAAGGAGACGAGTCTTCCCTGCGAAGATGATTTTGTCTACCGTTGGGAATGGTATATACGGGAATTAAAACTGATGGGATACGAACATTATGAAATATCCAATTTTGCAAAAAAAGGGAAACAATCAAGGCACAATCTGCATTATTGGCACGGTGACCCTTATCTGGGATTGGGAGTATCCGCTGTAAGTTCGGATCGGGAAAAAAGGTATACAAATACAAAAGACATTGATTTTTATTTTAAGAAACTGGTTCAGAATGAATCACCAGTCACTCATACCGAAATCCTGGATGCAAAAATAAGACAGAAAGAAAGCGTTATGCTGGGGCTCCGCTTATTGCAGGAAGGTGTGTCTATTTTTACAATTGAGAAAAAGGACTTCACCACGATTGCCCATTGGGAGAACAAGGGACTCCTCCAACGAAAAAATCAGAGACTCCTCTTAACCGAAAAAGGAGTTTTTGTTTCCAACCAGATAATTTGTTCGTTCATGTAAAATAAAAACCCCCAACAGAAGTCGGGGGTAAATGATACTAAGTTAGAGAGATATTAAAATTTGTATTTTATAGATTTCAGAAGGTTCAAAACGCCTTCATCTTCCATTAAACCTTTCCCCTGAATGGTGATTGAGACTTTGTTGTTCCCAATTTTTACAACGAGCATTGTCTGGTCTATTCCGCCAAAATTAAAAGAAATTTTTGCGTATTCAGTAGTTCCATAGGTTGCATTTTCTGATGCTGGTCCACTGACCAATTTTGAAAATTCATTAGACATATCAGCAGCTGTTCTTGGGGTGTCATCAATTTCTGCTTTTATTAAAATATAAGCATCTCCCATAACCCCGCGTTGTAAATTGACCATCTTTGTTTGTGGAACGTCAGAAACTTTCCATTCTTTTGGATAGGTAAACGACATAAAAGCATTATCAAATGATTCTCCAGCAACAATTGTCTCTACAGGTTTTTCATTCGTTTCTGTAGTTTTCTTGCCACCACAACTTACAATAACAGATGTTAACAACAACAAAACAAATAACGCTGTCACTTTTCTCATACGTAAAATCCTCCTACTGTAATCTGAAAACAAAAATACTAAGTTCGCTCAAAATGGTAAAATTAAATCTTGTAAGTGTCAGCATTGTGCAAAAGACTCCCCAAAGGTTTCAATCAAGAAAGGAGGAGTACTAAAAATTGATTAAAGGTAAAAAAACTAATGTGGATAATCATTTGCTGTTATAAGCTTAAAAGAATACTCTAGCTTTTATCTGCACTTTATATATTTTATCTGCAACTTTTATCTGCAAACAACCTCTGACTTTTTTAGGGATAGAAAATGGAAGAATTTCATTAATTTCTATTTCAATTTTATTTTCACCTGGCAAAGCTTCTCCAGATTTACTAATTTTTATCCAATCTGGCTTATCGATGATTTCCCAAGAAAGCTTCTGATTAGAAAAATTAATAATTTTAAACTCACCTTTCCCCCTATAACCCAAATCTATTAAAGCGTCAATTTTAAAATCATCCTTTATCAAATCTAACGACAGAGATGGATCACCCCGAATTAATAAGGACCTAGCTAACCATCTGTTGTCATCTTCATATATTTTGGCATACTCTTCATAAGCAGACAAAGTTGATTCACCAACCGATTTTCCATTTAGGATATTCTTCATCACAAAACGATAAATAGTATCTATCCCCGGTAACATTCCTCTTCCGTCTCCAAAAAATAACCACTGATCAAAACCATCAATCCATTCAATACCAATCAAAGAAGAAAAACAATTTAGGTTCATCCTGGTATTTTTAAAATTCGCAACAAACCCAATTCGGCTGAGATTATCCCTAGAGGTATAATCAAATAGAGTGGCATATTTACCCTCAGAAGGATCAAATTGATTATCGTTATTTCTATCTTTTTCCCACCAAACCCGTTGGGGGGTGTCATAAATCGATTTAACTGCAAAATTATTGATTCGTCTTAAGGGAGATGCGGTACCAGTAATTAATACAAGATTGTAATCAGAAACTTTAAAATCTTTTAGAGAATATTTCGGATTCACGCCAGATTTTAGAAAACCTTCTTGCTCAAAATAAGTATCAGCTAAAATTCCTCTATTGGTTGCAAATTCTGCTAATTCTTGTCCTAACCAACTGGGATCACATGCATCAAAAACTGCGCAACTTCCACCAATACACTTTGACTGCAGAAAATTCGTTTGAGCACAAGCGATACCAACTTTGATTTCTTTCCCGTTTTCTTTCAACGATATTTGATACAATTCATTCACCGAGGCTACTCCGGTAATTGTTTCATAGTAAAAACTACTAGTCACAATTTCTCTTTTTAAATCCTGTTTTTGAATATACTCAACTCCTTGAAATTCGTTGATGGGAAGAATCAGGTATTTTAAATTCGGATGGTCAATCTTAAAAACTTTGTTTAAATAACTTTTTAACTGAGAAGAAGACGAAAAATTTTTACCATCTTCAAACCAAACTTCAAATCCCTGTTCTTCTTTCCACTCTTTTATCCTATTTATTTTTTCAAGATCAATCTTTTCATTTTTACTCATCACAATCAAGATACCTTCTTTTTCTGCTTTAACAAAAGAAAGAAAACTTGAAAATAATAAAAAAACAATCATTAGGGAGAAAGCTAATTTTTTACTATTTGTCATTCTTTTAGCTTTTCCAACTAAATAATCTACCGCGAACTTTTATTTCAGTAATCACTTTCTTGGGATCATTTGATTTAATTTTAAGAAATGCACTATGTGATCGTGGCACTCCCAATAATCCTTTCATGTTTTCTATTTTTAGTTTTACTTCTACTTTTTCTCCCACTTTAATCGTGCCAGATTCTTTATCCATCTTAATCCATTCTGGTTTTTCGATAGTTTCCCAAACAAGATCACTAGTTCCAATATTTTCAATAGTAAAACGTTTTTCGGTTTTATATCCAAAATCAATTTCTTTTTCTATTTCGATTGGTTCAAATTTTAGAGAAGCTTGGCTTAGTAAATCACTTAATCTCATCATAGGATTACCTCGTACAAATAATGTCAGAGCAAAAACCTCTTGATGATATTTATCCAAAGGAAATTTGTCTTTATATTGTTTATAAACATCGATGCTCTCTCCGACGGTTTTACCATTCACCAGATTTTCTATCACCAAACGAAAAACAGCATATTGTGACGCTGTTAATCCAGTTCCGTCACCATAGACAACCCATTTACCTGCATCACAGTGTTCTATTCCAATTATGCTACTGAATTCATTTAAATTCATATCCTGATTTTCAAATAATGGTAAAAATCCAATTTTTTGTATTTTTGTTTCTGTTTCTTTTGAGAAGGAATAAAACTTCTGTACTGAAACTTCCCCTTTTTCTGCTAAATTATTTTTGTTTGCATCAACTAATATAGCTCGATTAAATTCTTTATGGAAACTTGAAGTTGCATACCCTTCAGAATGTGTAATCCACAATTCTTTTGTATCCATAAAAAATCTAAAGTTAGCATCCGATGCTCTAATGTTCTCTTCCGTTAATGAAAAATCAGGTTTTTGAGCCGAAGTCATTGAGCCCTCAGTTTCAAAATAAGTATTTGTTTTGTATCCTTTCTGGAGAAACATTTTCTTACAATCCTGTCCCAAATAGGATGGATCAGATTTTTTATATTCCCAGCATTGACCGGGAACACAAGCTGAAGCAGCAAAATTACTGATTGGCATAGCAAAATCAGCTTTTATTTCCGTCGATAGCTGTCTGCGACTAATATCAACCATTTCAGCAACAGTTGCGCGTGCAATAACAATTTCAGAAGTCATGTTTTTGTCATCATCAAGATTAGAATAGTATTTGTCCGATTTTTGTTCAAAAACTTCATCACCGATTTTAAAAGAAATACTTTTCTTACTATATTTAACAGGCAAAATACAGGCAACCAGCTTGTTATCTTTCCATTCAGCTTTCAATTGATTTTTTAGCTCTTCTGCGGAAATAGTGCCTGCTATAGTTTTAAAAGCATAACCTTGATTTTGATACCAGCTAGAAATAACATTAATGGATTCAACACTACCCGATTCATCAGCACCGACAAATAAAATGATGAGTGGATTTTCTTCTGCTTTACAGTAAAAAATCGACACAAAAAATAATAGAACAAGAATCATCCGAAGTACTTTTTTCATTTTACACATCCTTGCCTTGACTGGTCTGCCTAAAATTTTTAGTCTACCTTTAATGTTAGTATCGACCAAACATTCATAAGTATTATTTTTCCTTTATTCCCAAAACTCAATTGTCAATGAAATTTTAGGGTGTTTTTTGGCATTTGTTTGTAATTCAATTTTTATATTGGATTTCCTTGGCAAACGATTGAGCTGATAGATACTGCTTTTCTTTTTAATGACCAAATTTTTTATTTCGTCTGGTTTTAAGGTCATATTATCGATTGGCTCGAATAGATCGTTTTGATCTATTTTAATAACCAAGTCTTTGTCCCCAGTATTTCGAATTGGCACAGAAATCGCTGACCCCATTACTTTGTAGTAATCACTCTTTAATTGAATTTCTGGCTGAGCGATAAGATCATCTATGGTATACCATGGAAGCCCAAAAAAAGTTAGACGCGTAGCATTTAATCCTTGCGAGTATTTATCTTTGTCATCTTTAATTATTTTGAAGTAATTTGTATACCCGAGCAGCGTGCTTTCTGCAAAAGTTTTCCCTTTGGCAACGTCTGTTAATATAGCATTCCAAAAAGTACTGGCAGATGATTTTTCGGGATCTTCTCCTACAAAATATCCCAAAGCCGGCGATGAACTCGATTCTTCTCCATAAGTAAATGACGGGGCTATTATTAGCGGGGCAGAAATATAATCAGTTCTGTTTATTGTAGGTGTAAAATAAAATGAAAAATTTCCGCTACTATTCATTTTATTAAAATACTGAATATCAATTTTTGTAATCTCATCACTTGTGGCACTTTCGTCGCGATTAGCATCCTTCCATAGGGCCGAAGTAAAAATTTCATTATAGATGTTGGTTTTTTCTTCTTCATACAATGGTTCTGGGGTGTTAATAAGTAAAAAGAAATTCTTTTGGCTCTCTGTTTTAACAAAATTCTCACTGTTTAGTGTCATGTCCGGTTTTTTTCTTTGTTTTCTATCAGTTAAATATTTTGGATTGTGAATATTGGTGGACAGGTCATCATACATTTCCATCACTTTTATTATTTGGTTTATTCTACTCAGTTTTTGTTCCAAAAAATACCCTGTATATGATAGATCCACCTGGTAAGTGCCTACTCCACAAATATATTGATCTCGATTAAAAAAAACAAACGGAAGCCCAAATAATGAGAATACTCCATTCGTTCTTTTCTTTGTCTCAGAATAAAAACCAATTTGGTTCTGTCTTAATCTGGACAAAATAAGTTCTGGATATCGTTCTACGGTAGTGCCAAAAGTTTTCGCTCCTTCTTTGTTATACTCAAAAAATCCTTCACGGTGAGCATAATAATAATCTGTTATAACTCCTCCATCGTTAATCTCGCCATAAGCAATAGATTCCTCAAAAACAAAAAAACTGTATTTGTCCTTTTGCTCCCAGAGAAACTTTCTAATTCGGTCGGGGCTTAACTTAGAGATCTTCTTCTCCTGAAGAGAAATAATATCAATAGGAAAATCAAAGTTTCTTTCCCTGTCGATTAAACCAGCAAAAGCTTTTTTGTCTTCGTTAAAATTAACAACAATCAAAGCACCTTGCTTATTTTCAATCGCTTTTGATTTCTGTGTATTGAACACAAGCTCCTGGGAACAAATTAGCACCAACAATAAAACAGCTATTTGTTTTACTCTCATTTTTTATCCTCTACTCATTCCACGTAATACTAACTTTTTTTACCTTCCAAAAAGAGTCGTTTGACTCAATAGCAATCCAAACTGGTCTATAATTTTCTTTTAGCGATGTTAATATGACAGTAAATTTTTCTATTTTCTCCTCCACGTATTGCTTAACCATTTTCTTGTCTTCAATCTGCGGAACAATAATCAAATAAATAGGTTTTTCCTCTGCTTTACAGTAAAATATTGACACAAAAAATAGTAGGACGAGAATAAATCGAAGTACTTTTTTCATGTAAGTCCTTTCACAGCTACTACTTGTGATTTTTCACCTTCAGCATTAATATTTACTATTCCAGTTAATCTTTGTGGAAGTCTACAAGGTTTGTTTTGATCGTTACTTTTCTTCTGAAGAAAATCAGTCCAATTTGCTTTTCTACCCACACTGATGGTTTTTTCTTCTTTAGGTTTTAGGGAAATTGTAGGTTCGGTGATTTGGATCCAATTAGAATCGGTAGATAGGTTTACCTTTACTTCCTTATCCGATAAGTTGGTAACTTTCAATCCAACTTGATTGCTTAAATTAAGATCAATCACTGAGGGCACCAGCAAACTATACGGCTTCAGATGATCCATTAATCGATAGGAGGGATCGCCAAGAACTACCAAGGAAGCTGCTGTCCAAGCTTCAAAGGGTGCTAGCCCTCTATTATCAACGTCTATCAGCTTAGCATATTCGGAGGGAATATCAAACACAGCTTCTGCCATTGATTTTCCATCGAAAATTTGTTTTAATAGCAAAAATACCATAGCAGGTTGCCACCCATCTTTGGGATCACTAGCACTAGAACAGAAATAAGTACCATGGTTCATCGCCATAGACACCCACTTTTCATTCAAAAACACACTGTCAGCAGATAATGTAAATTTTCCATTAAACAAAGACACTAACGCCCTGCCTATAACATTTGGGGTTGCCTCCAATTCATCTACAGAAGCAATGGTCTCTGTTTGCAATTCATTATTTTGAATATTATTTTCTTTCGAAAATACCGAATCACCGTTCAAATCTGTCCAAACAGTACTAGACCATAACGCCGTGCCATATGGTTCTGCGTCTTTTCTGTAAATTGAAGCTAACATAACCGAAAACATTGATTCATAAAAATATTCTTGAAATGCAGCATGAGAATAATTAGCATCTGGTTCAAACGGAGACTGTTGACTACCGTTTTTTACATATGCAGATCTTATTTGGTTAAATCCTTGATCGTGAAGACCTTTTACTATCATTTCTGTTGCAATAGACGAATCAGATCCGCTTCCACTTTTTGTTTGAGTTTCCTTCCATGGAAAAGTCCATTGTGGTGCACCAAAAAACATATTTGGATTACATATTATTTGTTTTTGAGACAACACCAAATTGTTAACAACTATGTCGTTCAAATTCAAAACTCTTCCTACATAAATATCTCTTTCTGTGTTCCAAAAATTTTTAACCTTAGCACCATCAAAATCTAGTTTTTCTTGTTTTAAAAAGCAATAAAACAAATCGGTTTCAGTAATGTTCTTCTTGAAATACGCTGGGGTCATGTCAAAATTTCTCAACATCTCTCCAACAGGAAATTCTCCTATTAACATTACAAATTTTAAATTCGGAAAATCGGGACTTACGCCTTTGGCTTCACCGATTTTTTGCTTTCGCAAAAACGTTCTTACGTTATCAGCTGTTTTTTCAGTTTCTTTTGACCAGACAATAATCCGTACATCAAATTCTTTTGATTTTATTTCCCTAAAAGGTTTGATCAGATCGGCATTTTTTTGAGTATCGCAAAGAATCAGATAACCTGGCAAAGGATTTACATGTGAGCGTACGTTTGATGAAGTAAACAAACTGCAAAATAACACAGTGATGAGAAATAATAAAAAAGTTCTTTTTAACACAAATAGTCTCCTTACATAAAATCAAGGTTTTGTAATAAAAATCAAAGTACCTTTCCCCGAAGATGTTTTTGATTTACAGGTAAAAATCCAATCCGTGCGATCTATCGAATCTTTTGAATTCACTTCAAATTCTAGTTGGATACGAGAAGAATTTTGGGAAGACAAACTAATTTTAACTACTTTCTCAAAGCTGGTTTCAATACCATCAATAGTCAATTTTGTATTTTTACAAATTACTGGTAATTCCGGTAACCATAAATCGTAGACATCCCGGGATGATCCATCATTTTTTATTAAAAAATCAAAAGTAAGATTTGAGACATTGGAATCAATAAATCTCTCTGTCGGCGTAAGAGGTATCAGCGAAAAAGAAACAAATTCCTGGGATTGGCTGGGTAGAAAAGTCAGTGATTGATAAACCTCCTTGTCCAAATAGTCCTGTACAAAAACAACAAAAGCTACATTTTTTGGATTGACAAAATCTTCTATAGTAAAGGGAATAGAAATAGTTACGCTATCTCCTGAATTTTTAAATTCTTTTTTTAGTTTTGCTAACGATATTCCTTCTTCATGCTTCGATGTTTGATTTGCTAGAGCAAGAAAATCACGTACGACAAATGAATGCTCCTTTTGAAGGTTGATAGCTTTAAAGGGAATATTGTCTTCTCGTAACACGCAAAATATTCGGGGATCTTTTAGCATAAAATCTTGTGTTAACTTTACCGTGATCGCAAGTTCTCCAGTCCTTCGAACAGGAAAATAGGAGAAGGAATCAATTTTAATCTGTACGGGTGTTTTCATTTCTTTTCGAATATTGATATGCTCAAGGTACCAGTAAGCCATATCATAATCCTTCTTTTGAGAACCTCCGATTTCCATTCTGACCCCATCGAAAAAAGAAGTGGGATAACCAGAAAGGGAATAGTAATATCTTCTTGCTTCGGACTCTGGATAGCTCAACCGGGGAAGAGGTTTGTCATCATCACATTTTACATAATAAGAAAGTAATGAAACCGGAAGAGATGGTTTTGTTTCGTTTAGTGTCTTGTATCCTCTTTCGGCAGAAGGGCAATACCCGCACCAAGTTGCCGTAAATAGTTCACAAAGTACATTTCTAAAAATGAGCACCGGATCAATATCCTGAATCAGCAAAATCGAATTTAAACTTCTGATGTCTCCCGATTTGATTACCAAATTAAGAGGACTGAATAATCGACTGTTATAGTTGATATTGGTTTTTCGTGTTATCTGGATTTGAATGGTTGTTTCCTCAGACAAAAAGACTCGAATTTTCTCCAAGGATATGTTTAGATTTGGATCTGAAGATTCAGCAGAAAAATCAACTTTATCATTAAACTCATTTAGTGGGGTTATGGTTAGTTCCAGTTTTTTTTCTTTGCTTGCAGAATCCATATGGATCAAATCAGGACAGTTTACTTTCCAGAGAGGTTTCTCTTCGACTCTCCAAGTTACAGAAACCTTCTTTTCGATTGTGCCTAGAGTCAGAATAATCGATCCTTTCTCCTTGGATAATTCTGAATCTTTCTGATTCAACTTGATTCGGTAGGTAGAAAAAGGATAAGAATCAATCTTTTCAACGGTAAGTGCTTGATTGGAAGATTTAATATCCAATTTGTTCCTATTGATTCCAGTTGTAAAGACATATAAGTTTTTTGTTAGCTCTGAATCTGCTTTAGCAACCATTCCAAAATCAATTTCAGACGTAGAAACAACAATATCTTCTACACCATAAAGAATGGTTAAAGGGATTTTCTGAATTCGCTGATTGAAAGAATCGACCACTAGTAAAGAAGACTGAAAAAAAACTATATCAGAAGGAAAAACAAATGATCCTGGAAAAATATCAAACACTAAATCCCTTTCTCGATTAGCTACGTTTGTTTTCTCAGTAAACACTGATCCAAAGCCTCCAAACGATTCCATTGATTGACCTGATGAGTTGATTTGCACTAAGCGGTGGTGAAATTTATCACACACAACCAGATTACTATTAGCATCAGCAATAATCGCACATGGATAGCTGAGTCCCTCTTGAATATTACTTTCCCCCGAAATATGGTCAATCCATTTTCCTTTTCGATCAAACACCTCAATTGAACCAAGCAATGAATTCGTTATAAAGAAAAGTTGGTTCGAAGCTGAAATTGAGCTGGCAGAAAATTTAATATTGTCAGGAATCTCTAACTTAATTTCTGTCATTTTTCTCTTCTGCAACTCAATTACACAAATCATAGGAACGATGTCACTCACAACAAATATTTCACCATTATTGAAACAAAAATTAACAGGACTTTCTGGCAGGTCTGAATCTTCTTTTTTTAGCCAATAGGTTTGAAGTAAGGTTCCCTTTAGATCTAGTTCAACTAGTTTTGAGCTTCTTTGATCAATAATCCAGAGATTAGTCCCGACATATAATATCTTTGTAGGACACCTAATTCCTGCTTCCACCATCTTAGTTCTCTCAATTCTAGACTGATAAATACCCATTTCATCAAAACATAGAATCTCATTTTGCGCTTGGTCTAGCACAAATATCTCATTCTCGGTTGTTGTTATGGATACGGGATTAACAAATTTTCCAACCGGTGGATTCTTTAAACCTAGGGGATCCTTCTGTATCCCATCCATTTTAAAAGTTTCTATTCGGTTAGTTTCCTGGTCAGACACAAACAACAAACCATCCAAATAATTGATACTAAATGGTTTTTTCATAGTATCTAACGAAATGGTTCTAACTTCTTCTAATTTTTCATTCCAAACAATTACCCTTTTGCATATTTGATCCACAACAAAAATCTCGTTATTGCTATAACATATACCCATCGGGGAAAATGTATCCTTTCCCTGTAAAGGGGTTAATTCCTTCCATAACTTCCCATTTAAATCAAACACAAGAACCTTTTTGGCAAAACTGTCGGTAACAAAAAGCTTACCATTCCCAGTAGTTAGTCCAAGCGGGTTTTGTAAATTGTATTTTGTTTCATCTTGCTTTGGGAAAGAATTTAGAAATTTGCCATCTAACGTAAAAACCTGGATTCGTTGATTGCCGGTGTCCAGGAGATAAATATTTTTTCCATCCGTTTCTATATCTGTTGGTTCATACAACTCTCCATCCTCATGACCATAAGTTCCAAACTGATTGATAAACCCTCCCTTGTTATCAAAAACCTGAATCCTGGAATTACCTGAATCCACCACAAATATATTTTGCTCCAGATTGCAGATCCCCTGAATCCTATCAAATTGGATTTCATTTTTGCCGTAGGATCCAAACAAGGACTGAAAAACATTTCCCCGAAGGAAGATTTGAATCCGGTTTAATCCTGTATCAGCTATCAATATTCTTTGATTCTGTATGTCAATATAGCTTGGTTGGTAAAACATTCCTTTTGAATATCCTCCTCCAAGGATCTGTATTGATTCTTCCTGGGAATTTATAATTTTTGAGTCAGAAATTGTAAAAGAACTGATCAAAAAAATAATTGTTAAGACAATTACATTACCTAAAAAAGATTTCCGGCTCATTAATGCTAAATTTTTCATGTTTACACTCCTAACCATTTTACCAACAAAACCTTATCACCTGCATTGGATTTGAATAATAAAATGTCGCACTTCTTTTTGAGTGTATTCAATGGTTTAAGATCTGGAATTTTCTTCGGTTTTATGAAAACTTTTATCTTAATTTCTTCATCTGCTTTTAATTTTCCAGATATCGGTTCTACTCCGATCTGATCAACTTCGGCAAATTGAAAATCTACCTCTACCTTTCCAATATTTTTAATAGAAAACTCCAGGCTATTTTCTGGTAATGGGATTTCAATGATACCTGAATCTTGAATGGTTTCTGGGATAATTTGAAATTTTGCCTTGGGAAGAAGGTCGCTAATGGAGATAGTAGGATCACCACGAACATAAAACCGTGTAGCAAACATTTCGTTCGGATGGGGATCTGCAGGAAACTTCTCTTTGTACTTATGATAGCAATCAAAAACTGCTTTGGAAATTGGCACATTACTGAGAATTGCTTCTGATATGATCCGATGGACAGCACATACAGAGGGAACAAGACCAGTTCCATCCCCAATAAAAAAAAGAACTTCGGTTTTAAATTTGGTCATTGGATTTATAAGGACTACTGATGAAAAAAGATTTTTTGTAAATTCCCCATCACTTTTAATAGGCAGAAAACCAATTCTATGGATAGAGTCAGAGGGATAATCATCAAATTTGAAATAGGTTTGAATCGATAATTCGTTATTCGTAATGGCATCCGATTTGTCAGCATCTTCTGTCCAGACAGCTCTCGTTAGATCTAGATAGTTGTAGTATTGATATTTACCAATTTCATAAACTTCTATTGGCTCCCATGTATTCATGGCAAAAACAATATTCGAATCCTTAAATTCTTTAGTAAAGTTCTCTTGGTTCAAAGGCAGAGTTGGTTTGTAATCTGATTTTACATAGCCTTCTTGCTCAAAAAGTGTCACAGATGCAATATTTTTTTGTTTACTGATCTTTCGAAGATCTTCCCCCATTAAAGAAAAATCAGAATGCCGGGTATACCTGTTGATTATCCACCGCCTAAACTGAACAATCGGATAAGCAAAAACACTCTTAAGGGGTATACACTTTTTCTGCTTGATCTCTACCAGTTCATCTATAGTAGCCCTTGATATGTAAATCTCAGGGATCATTTTTTTGTCATCATCTAAATTGCAAAAATAAAAATCAGATTGTGTAACTATTTTACTTTCATCTATTACCTGCTCTTCACCCAAGAACTCATTCACTGGCAATATGGCGTAGACTAAGTTGGGGTGGTCTACTTTAAATGATTTAAAATACTGTTTCAAAGAGAGAGAATCTGGAAACTTACTAGCTTCGATTGACCACACTTCAAATCCTTGGGCTTTTTTCCAATCCATGTACTGATTGATTTGATCAATTTTCTTTTCATCTTGTTTGCTAATCACCAGCAATATAGCCTCTGTTAATTCTCGTGAGTAGGATTCTTTCCCAGGATAAGAAAAAGCAAGAGACCCAACAATAAGCACTGTTGTCATAAAAATGATCTGACTTTGCAGTTTCATATTTATTTGTTAATCTTCGCGCTTAAAAAACAAGGCACCAAAGTTAAATACTTTATATTTGACAGTGATAACTCCTTTGCCATTTTGGTCAGAAAAATCAAAAGTAATCATACAATCGATAAATATAGGTTTGTTCCTAAAAAAAACAGCAGGAGCTACTAACGCAAAAGATATTTCATTTCCATTTTTGGTAAAAGTTATGCTCGAAGGAAGATTGTCAAAGTTGACATCACCTTGAAAAGTCATTTTCCAGCCTCTTTGAAAGTTTAAATCAATATTAGTATTTTGCTTTTCTTGAGCTTTCTCAAAAGATATTTTCTGACTCGGATCACCATAAATAATAGTTGCTAAGGAAGGAGGCAATAAGTATGTTTGACCAGAAAACATATTAAACCAACTACCCAATTTATCAGACTTTTCCAAGATCTTTGTGGCAATCGTAACAAAATTAGCACGATTAGCTATATCAAAATTACCATTGCCCAAAACTACTTGAGAACCACGAGACAATAAATCATCCAAAAAATCAATCCTGGGATAAAGCACATTGTCTTTGCTTTCTAATGGTCTTGGAGTTGATAGAAAGCAAATCTTAGGAGTTTCTGATATGGATTTACAATAATCAATAACTTCTATCTCACTTGTTTTTGGCCTAACATCAGATTTCTTAATCCAAACATTTCTTTTCAAGTTTAAATAATTAACTTGTTTCCCGTTCACAATAGGAAATTTCCCTTTTCCATCAACTGGTCCATTAGAAGATACCGCTATAACAACATCGCTTTCTATAATAGTTTTATTAAAGTTTTCTTCATTCAAAGGAAAATCTGGTATTTTTTCAGAAGGACCAAATCCTTCTACTTCAAAAAGTGTATTTATCTTAAGAAAATCATACTTCTTCAGTGTCCTGAATTTAAATTCATTGGCTTCAATGGCTGGATCAATCGCAAGCCAATAATATCCTTCATCTCTATTGGCTTCATAATTTAATGGTGGAATACCTAATGTTATTTTGGAAATATTACTCAATTTTTTACGATTTTCAAACCAATTAGACAAGATCCTGGATGGAATTCTACCTATTGAAAAAAGATTTTTGGCATCTGGCTTGTTCACATCTTCTAATGAATAATACGAGTCCGAAACAATCTTCAATTTATAAGTTACACCTTGGGTATCGTCAAAAAAATTATAAATCACTTCTTCGATTGGTACATCTCCGGAGAAAAATACACTTTCAAAGTTTCTTGTCTTAAACTTATCCTGCAAGAAATTTCGAACCTCTAACGAAGTTTTCAACTTTTCTTTTTGCATTGAAAGTCTAAAAACCTCATATCCTTCTTGTTCTTTCTCGATAGCTAAAGGTTCAATAACTTGCAATTCTTTATCAGTTAAAGCTATAATCACATAGCCAGTTTTTTCTACTGCTTTTGATGTAGTAAAATAAAAAACAGAATTAACTATAATTCCAATCAAAATTAAAATAAAAACTTTCTTTCTCATTTTTACTCCTTATACCTAAGTTTAATGGAAAAAAAGACTGCTTTATACATCAAAGTACGCAACCTTTATTACCCAGATTGGATTTTCGGGATCGTTGGTCGGTAAGACTATCTCTGAAAATCTCTTTTTATGAAGTAAGTCTTCAAATGCATTTGTTTTTAAAGGTTTATTGGTCAGCGGTAACAAGATTGAAAAAACATAGATCAAAACAAACAATAATTTGCCTATTTTTTTGTACATAATATTCCCTTTCAATTTACACTCCCACCTGATTTGTTTTTAAATTTTCTTTAACCTTTTTTTTTTGTCACCTTTTCACGTTCCAGTCCATTTAATGTTGATTACTTTTGTTTTCTCAAAGCAATTGCTTATGATTCTCATCTGGGTTGATTTCTTTTTTGGGGAGGAAAGTGGTTCAATGGTAGGGATATTAGGTAAACCACCCAGTTTTATGGTGATTTCTTGAGATCCATTTGGAGCAACTGTAGCTGTTAATGGGGTTATAGTTATCTCATGACTATCAACTTCAATAGTAAAGTTTAAATCTGCATCTCCTTGATTCATGATTTGGAATTTATATTCTTTCTCTTTTAAAGGAATTGTAATCACGGAAGATTCTTGGATTGAGGAAGGGGATAAAGAAATTGTGGGAGAAGAAACAACATCAATCAACCTTGTCTCCGGTGGTCCAAAGGCAATATCATATAAATATTTATCACTAACGGATTCTGAGATTGTTTCACCCTTTAATAATTCTGATAAATTGCCACCAAACACAAATGCGTAGAAAAACTTTCCTAACTTGTCCAGGTTGAAATTTTTATGTTGGTCAAAACTGCCCAAAAGTGCGATCCTTTTTATATTATCTGGATTTTTCAATGATTCGAACTCTTCAACTTCGATCTCGGATTTATAGTTGTCGACAACGCCATTCTTGTCGGCGTCTGTCCATATCGCCCTGCAAAAGGTTTCATACTTGGTTATTTTATAATCATCAAATACATTAAGAGGTTCCCAGGTAGAGCCACCAATAAATACAAAGGCATTTTTAAATGTTTCTGCGTGGTTTTTCTTATTCAACGGTTTATCAGGTTTATATTTTGGCTGCATACTACTATCAGTATCGTACAAAGTAATCGCTTTGAATCCGAGATCTATTACTTTATGTTTTTCTTCTTCGCCTGATTCCGAAGCATCAATCTCGCGGTCAATACAACCAGAGCAAAATTTATTATAATAAGGAAACTTTCTGAACGGCTCTGCAATTTCTATGTAACTACTTCCCAGTATTAAAGTTTTCCATTCAACACCAAGAGAACTATCTATTATGCGACTTAACAAAAACTCCGAATTATTGTCTACTTTGTCATAAAGATTCGTGTAGTAAGAATCAGAAACCCAATCAGATGTTCCCATTTTACCTTCCCAGAATATTTCATAACTGAATGCTATTTTGCTGCTAAACGCAGCATAGTAAAAATCAAAATCCTTTTTAATTGCTTTCAACAATTTTTTGACTTGAGGAGCTTTGTTTGGTGTATTCTTTTCTTGTAATGATATGATTTGAATGTCATATTTTTTCTCTCTTTCCTGAATATAATTTTTATAAAGCTTTTTGTCTTCTGTCTTTACTGTTAAAATCAGATATTTAAGTTTTCCTTTTTCTTCTGCATTTATTTTCAAAGAGGTGTTTTGTTGGTTTCCTAATGAAACTATCAGAATGAAAATTAACACAAAATTTAGTAATCTTTTTGAAATCATCATCTTCATGTTCCAGTCCATTTAATGTTGATTACTTTTGTTTTCTCAAAGCAATTGCTGTTGATTCTCATCTGGGTTGATTTCTTTTTTGGGGATGTAAGAGGTTCAATGGTAGGGATATTAGGTAAACCACCCAGTTTTATCGTGATTTCTTGAGATCCATTTGGAGCAACTGTAGCTGTTAATGGGTTTATGCTTAGTTCTTGACTATCAATTACGAAAGATAAGTTTAAATCTGCATCACCTTGATTCGTAATTTGGAATTTATATTCTTTCTCTTTCAGGGGAATAACAATCTCAGAAGAATCATTAATCTCTTTTGGTGTTATATCCATCCTGGCATTGGCGACCAAATCATCCAAAGTAGTTTCAGGTGGACCCCAGACAATAATTGTCAAACACCAAAGATCTCTGCTATAACGATTTTCAGGAAACATTTCAATATATCTTTTTCTTGAATTACTTACTGCCTCACCAATAGTTTCTCCGCTAAATAATGCGTCCAAAATTATCTTGTATATGGCAGTTTCTGACTCAACAAGCATTGTTTCTCTTTTACCCCCCCAAATATCAGGAGAATA
>Ga0247841_10002240_pt1 | contig 39537 bp, 58 predicted proteins | sample LaCruzMarch2015__2_FD_192410 | JGI IMG/M metagenome (GOLD analysis project Ga0247841, IMG submission 192410) | Freshwater microbial communities from meromictic Lake La Cruz, Castile-La Mancha, Spain - LaCruzMarch2015_18m | ecosystem: Environmental > Aquatic > Freshwater > Lake | place: Spain... | reverse complement strand
ATTGCTCTTGGTATTTCACTTTATGCGATAACAACCGCTATTTCAAAGATGAATATGAAATCATCTGTTATATCATTCTTAACAAGAGGTGCTATATTTGGAGCACTTATAGGTGCGGTTGCGGGTGGAATAGTGTTGGCGTCTTGGTTGTTTAGTAAGGTAACTCCTATATCAGTTATGCAAGGATTAACGGCTATTTTTACAGCTATTACATTGGGTATTGTAATGTATGCGATGAGTAAAGTGATTCAATTTGCTGAAGGAATTTCTGTTATGAAAGTTTTAGCGATTGGTTTATTAATTCCTGTTGTTGCGTGGACTATTGTTAAGGGTAGTGAAATATTAAAGAAAGTTGTACCTTTTGGTTGGGGATTTGCGGTTGGTATTGTAGTAACATCCCTTGCTATTGGGTTAGCTTTATTGGCTATAGTTCCAGCGTGGAAAATGTTATCAAATTCTTGGTTTAGTAAGGCAACTGCTTGGAGTACAGCAAAAAACATATTAATTGTTGCTGGTACTATTGTTGCTGTTAGTTGGATATTTAGTTTAGGTAATTTCAGAGGACCGATTCCAGATTTTGAATGGTCTTTTAAAGTGGGTATGTCATTAGTAGTATTTGGTGGATTCATGGTCGGATTGGGTAAAGTTATGGATGCTGCCGGATTTGCTCAAGGTTTAGATATTAAAGATTTTATGAACATAATGATAGTTGCTGGTAGTATTATGGCAACTAGTTGGATTCTTTCTATGGGAAACTACACTAATTTTCCACCTATTGAATGGGTGACAAATGTTGGTATTTCTATGGTATTATTTGGTGGTTCTATGGCAACATTGGGATGGATTACAAAAACGATAGGACCGGAAAATCTTACTTTTGGAGCTTTGGCAACAATAGTGGTATCCGCGATAATTATGGCATCAAGTTGGATTTTATCAGTTGGTAATTATGGAACTTATCCAACATTAGAATGGTCAGCTGGAGTTGGTCTTTCATTATTAACATTTGGAACCGCGATGATAGGTCTTGGTGCAATAATGTTCTTCACCGCTGGATTGGGTTTCGTTGGATTAGCCTTAGGTGGATTAGCAGCATTAATGGTTGCTGATACAATAGTAGGTGTTGCAAAAGTATTATCCACTGGTAGTTTCGGTGGTGGACCAAGTTTAGAATGGGCTATGGGAACCGGAATGATGATAACAACAGTTGGTGCTTCAATGTTAGTAATGGGAACACTTATTCTTGGAACATTAGGTTTAGGTTGGGTTGCATTAGAAATTGGTGCAGCGGCAACATTATTAGTTGCGGATACGATAGTTAATGTTTCGAAAAAGATAGCTGGTGGTAATTTTACCGGTGGACCAACAATGGAATGGGGTATGGGAACTGCTGCGTTGATGACAGGAATGGGTGCATCTATGATTTTACTTGGTTCTTATGTAATTGGAACTCTTGGACTAGGTTGGATTGCTTTGAAAACGGGTGCTGCCGCTTCTATAATGGTTGCACAAACGATAGTTGATGTCGCTGGAATTATAGCTGGTGGAAATTTCACAGGTGGACCAAAAGTTGAATGGGCAGAAGGAATTGGAATATCATTAAAGGCATTTGCAGATACTTTAATGACATTAGAAGAAGTTGATTTATCACCAGAAGATTTTAATAAAACAGTTAAATTATTAGTAAGAGGAATAGTAACTGCCGCAGAGGAATTAAATAGTGTAACTACAATAGATTGGAAAAGTCTTAAAAATTTCCCACAAAAAGAATGGTCGGAAGGTGTTGGAATGGCTTTATCCGCTTTCGCTGATACTTTTGTAAAATTACAAGATAGTAGTAATTGGTTAGGTTTCGGTGGCGTTGATGTTGAAGATTTTGAAGTATCTGTTGGATATTTAATTAGTGGTATTATATCAGCGGCAAGAAGATTACAAAACGCGGGAAATATTTTTACACCAATTCCTATTAATGAATGGGTTAATTCTATAATGCCGGGTATATCCACATTTGTAAATGATGTAGTCAAAACAAAAAAATTCGAAACTGAAGATAAAGATAGATTGACAACAATTGTTGATGGTTTAATATCAATTGTTAATAAATTGAGATTGTCTGGTAATATTTGGACACCAATACCAGTTAAAGATTGGGTTGAATCAGTAATGCCGGGTATTAGTCAATTTGTTAATGAAATTTCAAGAAATCGTAGTTTCGGTGATGAAGATATACAAACAATAAATTTCATAACGGATGGTTTAATATCAATGGTTCAAAAATTCAGATCACCGGGTGATATTTGGGCACCAATACCACTTAAAAAATGGACCGATTCTGTAATGCCGGGTATAAAATCATTTGTTAATGGACTTATAGAAGATGTTCAAAGAGCACAAAAATATAATGTATTTGCAATGTTACCAATCATTGATGTGATTATTTCAATGGCTAGAACATTATCAAATCAAAAAATTTGGCAAGAAATACCTATTACTTGGTCAGACTCTTTAAAGAATGCAGTAAAACAATTTACAGATAATGTAATTTTATTAAGAGATTTAGATATTGGTGTAATTGATATGTTTAGATTTTGGGCAACAATATCTTCTATAACAAATACCAACGATGAATTAAATGGTGTAACATGGTTTGAAATACCACCATCTTGGACAATAAACATCAATAATGCAGTATTTGGTTATATGATGAGTGTTGTAACTTTAAGAGATATGTCTATAAATGAGCCAGAATTACATAGAATGGATATGATGGTAAATTCTATGATACATACCGCAAAAACATTCAATAAGAATAAAGAAATTTGGAATAATGCACCACCGAAAGATTGGGTTGATTCGGTTGTATATTCAACAATACAATTAACATCAGCTGTAAAATTATTATCAGATAATGTAACGGAAGATTCATTAGATTTATTACCGAAATTAGCATTTAGTGTTGTTAAATTTTCATCTATTTTAGCTGGTGCTTCATTCTTTAATTTATTGGGTAAATTATTTGGTAAAGAATCATTTATATCTAATTTCACCACAGATTTATCTACATTAATAAAAAGTTTACCAACCGAAGATCAAGTTAAAGGATTATATATGTTGGGTGATGCAATTTCAAAAATATCAGGATTCGGAATCAGTAATGCTATAGCAATTAGTATGTTATCATCATCAATCAAAGAATTGAGTAAAACGATGGGTGAGGTTGATTTAACGACATCAATGGATAATTTAACTAAATTTTCAAGTTCATTCACAACTTTATCTTTAATTGATAATATGAAATTACAAGAAACTATTGATATTATTAAAAATAAGAGATTAGACATAAAAGCAGTAATGGATGATAGTTCTGGTTCATCCAGATTTACAGGTGTTGTTCCATATCTTCCGGGACAAACCACACAAGTACAATCACCACTTTTCGATTCCACTATTATTTCGGATCCATTGAGTGATTTAATTGGTTACAACAAGAGTATGGATAGAAATATTAAAGAATTGTTGGATATTAAAAAGGCTGAAGCTGAAGAAGCAGGAACATCATATTCAACATCAGCTCCAACTTCATTCAAAAAATAGTAAAACAAACCTATAATTTTTGATATATAATGTAAAAAAAGTAATCTTATGTTTAGAAAGATAAGAAATTTTTTTATTTATAAAAGAATTATTAAGGAAAATTTACCGTCTTTAAAATCCAGATATAGATTGAAATATAATCCATTTTCCGGAAAATTAGGTACAATTTATAATTTGCCAGAAGAAAATCACGAAACCGCTAAAAAATATGGTTATAGGTATCTGGATGAACAAGTTAAAAAATATTTAGATTCCTTACAAAATTATTTTTTCAATATTGGTTTGGGTGAATTAATATCTGTTAGAAAAATAGATGCTTTGGATGCAGTTAATGTTAAAATAGAATTTAGATATCGTTATCATTGGGTTGTATTATTTTTATATTCGGTTTCAACCTTATCAATTATAATTTTATCAGGTGTCTTAATTGGTGGATTGGTAAAATTAATTGCTTTTTTAATCAGTTTAATATTTTAATTTAAACAAATGATATTTCTAATAATATACAATAAAAAATAAATTTGAATTTATGGCAGAATATTTAAAAACAAATGAAGATGTAGTTTCCTATTTCAAGAAAGTTGCAAAAAATTTCGCTCATCCATTCGATGTTGATTATGTTTATATAACAAACAACAAATTAAAGAAATTAGTAAAAGTATCAAAATTACCAGATCAATACGCTTTTATTTTGGGTGCAAATCTTTTAGTTACATTTAATGAAGTTTTCTATGATAATTTCGATGATGATACAAAGGATCTTCTTATTAGTCAAGAAATTGACAAAATTGAATTCAATACAGAAAAAGGAACTATTTCCTTAACAACTAATCCATTAATCAGTACTTCAAGTGGTATTATTGATAAGTTTTCAATTGAAAATGTTAAGAATGCAAATCAATTAGAACGTCAATTTTTCTCACAACTTAAAGATAAGGAAAAAGAAGCATCTGGTGAAAACAATGGTGGTGGTAAAAAAAGAGGTAGAAAAAATTACTAAAACATATACACTATGAAATGGAAATCAAAAAATGAGAAATCAAAATGGGATGCATTAGTGGATTTCATGAAAGATAATATAGAACTTGAATGGGATGATATTATCAAATATTTAGAGAATGAACATTTAGATTCATCCGATAAAGATGATATTTTGAAAGCCATTGATTATGATGAAGAAGAAATAGATTTTGATTCAATTACAGAATATATTGAACGAAAAGGATTATCTTCAAATGAAGAGAGAGAATTATTAGAATACTTGAACGATGATAAAGGTTTTAATGTTAAAACATTAGAAGAAGAAATGAAATTAGAAGTCGTTAGAAATCTATATAATAATATGACATTACAAGAACTCGAAAAAATCGAAAAAAGTATAACTATAAAAATACTTTAAAAAAATAAATAAAGATACAATGGAAGAAAAAGATTTAAAAGAATTTGCATTCACAAAAGAACAATACGATGCATTTAAAGATGTTGATATGAAATCACTTGAAGAATTAGAAAATTTCGATTTCATCAATGGTGGTGAATTAAAGGTTGACAATTATCACGATATGGTAAGTGCTTTAAAAGCTAGTAAAGAACAGACCGATGAAAAGAAAGAAGCTTTACAACAATTAGAAGCAGATAATATCATAAAAGAAACATCTGTTAAATTTTTGGGTGAAGAATTTACTCAAAAATATAATCTACAAAAAGATAATTTATGGGCTTTCCTTCGTAAATACGACGCTAATGGTGAATTGGTAAAAAATATGTCGGAAGATGATAAGAATAAAATCTATGATATAGCCGAATTCTTATTTGATGATTATCAAATGAATTTGAATCATCTTAACTTTATTTTTCCATTAACCTTTGAAGAACATAAATTCTTATATGATGTATTATATAAGAGATTGGAATACAATCAAGATGAAGTATTTCAAATGGAAGAATTGAAAGAAAAATTCTTGGATTTCTATAAGACTTTCAGAAAGGAAAGTGTTACTGAAATGAATATGAATTGTATTATCAATATTAATCATCTTGTTATTTTATATCATATTTTCAGTAAATATAAGGTAAAGGGGGTTCAATCCGAATTTGAAAATTTCAAGGGTGTTCTCAGGAAGATTGGTGAAAGAACAAAATTATATAACGCTTATAATACAGTAGTACAGAGATTAAGTGCTCAATTTATGGTGTGGGGTGGATCTCTAACTGTTGACGAAAGTGATTTAACAACAACGGAAGTAAGTGCTGAACCTGTTATAATTGATGAGAAAACAGGTGAAGTGAAGTAATTTGAAACAACAACTTTAACACACACAAAAGCCCCAAAAATGGGGTTTTTGTGTTTAAAAACAATCGTTTAATATGAAAGTAAAAATTAAATATCACAATAAAAATTGTAAAATAGAATCTTTTGGTAATTGGATTGATCTTAAATCAGCAGAAAATATTCAAATGAATCTTGGTGAACACAAATTGATATCTTTAGGTGTTTCAATGGAATTACCAAAATATTATCAGGGCAATTTGGTTCCACGTAGTTCAACATATAGTAAATTTGGTTTGATTCAAGCTAATCATTATGGTGTTGTTGATGGTCCAACTAATGAATCACATGGATATTCCGGAAATAATGATATATGGAAATTTAGTGCGATATGTTTGTGTTCCGGTGAAAAGTATAAAGTGAATGAAGGTGATAGAATTTGTCAATTTGAAATAAGACTTTCAATGAAAGCTCCTTGGTGGGTAAAATTAAAATGGATATTTGATAACAAAATTGAATTTGTTGAAGTGGATAATTTAGAATCAAATGATCGTGGTGGAATAGGTAGTACTGGAAAATAACTTTCATTTGTTTTTTTGATATAAATATTGTATATTACGAAAATATGTAAAATTACAAATTATGATAATAGGTAATAATAAAATTATAAATTATACAAACAATAGTGGTGGTGCAATTGGTTCAGATTCAGAAATAGAAAATGAATGTGAAAAATTTAATAACATTAAAACTATAGCTTTTTCATTTAAAGAACATAATACAAAATCAAAAAATAAAAAAGAATTATCACAAGATGAATTAAACGAAGGTTTTGAACATGTCAAAATAGCAAATGAAACATTGAAAAGAGATATAAAAAATATTTCAAATTATGTTAAAAATTTATTATCTAGAAATTGGTTTCAAGTGAAAAATTCAGATGCCATTTTTGCAATTGGAATTTTGAAAAGAAATAAAAAAGAGGTAAATGGTGGAACCGGTTGGTGTGTTCAACAAGCAATAGATAATAATAAACCTGTTTATTTATTTGAACAAAATATAAATTCTTGGTTTAAATATGAAAAAGAAATTGGTGAATTTGTTAAAATAAATTATATTCCAATTTTAACAAAAAATTTTGCTGGTGTTGGTACTCGACAATTAAATGAAAATGGTAGAAATGCAATAAAAAAACTTATACAAAATAATCTATCATAAAACTTTTTGTATTTTTAGATGAATTAATATATCTTTTTGTTATACATAAATTATCATATCCACCTATAATTTTTGGTAATATATTATTCAAAAAACCATAATATATAGATATTTTATGATCTAACGTTGGATAATTTCTATCTCTGAAATTTAATTTCAAATTTTCTTTAATATATTTATTATCATAATAATCGTATCCATTCCAATTTTTAAAAAGAATTTTTTTGATATTATTTGTTAAAAATCTGACTTCAAATAAATATTTTTCGTAATCTGTTTTTAATTCATCTGGAATTTTTGTTCCCATTTTAATTCTATAATCTTTTGATTGTTTTGATTTATTATAGTTATCCACACCATATTTTTTTAAACAAGTTTCTTTCATTTTATTTTTTATTAATTCAGATTGAGCAGCATTATCTGTCCCATATCTTTCCATGTTCGTTATTTTACTTTTTTCTTTAAAATTATCCGATTGTGTATGATAATCAACACCATATTTTTCATTGTTTTTATTAACAATTTTATTTTTAATATCAGTAGTTTGAAAAACATTTTCAAATCCATATTTATCTAAATTTGTTTTTTTATTTTTTATTTGAGCACATATTGATGAACAACAATATATTCCTCTTTTATTAAAAGATTCCAAATATTGTCTATATGGTTTCATTGATTGTTTATGACAGATATCACATTCAACTAATATTTTTATGTGACTTGTTTTAATCAATTGTTTTACATCAATATCATATTCCTTATTTCTTTGAATATTGGGAATTATATTTTTATAAAATCTAATAATACCACTATTTGCCAATACCTTTACTCTATCCTGTATTATCACAATATCATAAAATCTTTTTTTAACAAATCATTTTCTTTCATATCTTTATATATTAAGTATTCAACATATTTGGATTTATTTTCAAAATTATCATTTAAAAATTCGATTATTTGTGGTTCAAAAGTAAAAACCACTCTCCTTTTTGTTATTTTCTTTTTCATTTAATTTATCTTTTATTTATATATATTAAAGTAAAAAAGTCATATTTTTCCATTTTAAACTTTTCAATAAAATTTTCATATAAATATTATGATAGGAAGACCCAAAATAAAAAACAAGAAAAAAAATACATCATTATCTATTAATATAGAATTAGATGATATTTTAGATGATTTTCTCAAGGATAAAAATATGACAAAATCACAATATGTAGAACATTTAATTAAACAAGATATTGAAAAACGAATAAACATTCAAAGTAATGGAAACAACAGTTAAAATTATTAAAGATACAGTAGCTCATAGGATTCCTATTGGGAAAATTGTTAAATTAAGAGGTAATCCCGAAATCAGAAAAAAGAAAAAATGTTACAACGTAGTTGATTTTTGTTGTTATATTTCAGAAGATGATTTTGAAATATTAAGTGAAAGTACAAATACAACAATAAATCCGAATTCATTAACCCAAGAAAAGGATAAAGAAAAAGCAATGACTGATTGGTTTGACGATTATGCAAAAAATCATTCTGTAACAAAATATAAAAAAGGTGAAAAAATAAAAGTTGTTGGTGTAAATAAATTAACACCCAATGGAACAACATCAAGAGCTAAAGATGGGACATATTTTATTAATGAAATAGATAAAAAAGGTAGATATTGGTTAAGGAGTATGGATAGTGGTGATCTTAATGAGTATTTTTGTGTTGAAGAAAATATTATGGGTATTGTCAACAATAAAATTTCCCCACCACCGGCACCACCAAAAAATAGAATTTATCATATGAAAGAAGAAAAAAATGATGATAATTTCGATATTGGTGATTTCTTTAAAATGGAAAATTAATAAAAATAAATATAAATATAAATTATATGTGTAAAGGATGTACTCAAAGTATGATTTCTAGATCTCTAGAATTATTGAAAACAGATGAAAATTACAGAATTGCAATGTTTTTGAAACAATACGGTTGGAAAAAACCAACAGAAAATAGTTATGAAGTGTGGTCAGGTGGTGCACTTTTATATGGTAAAACCGTACATTGTAAACCAGACACAACAGTAAACGCGGAATGTTTCGCTCCAACATTAGAAGAAATTAATGAAGAATTAAAGAAATTTCCTTCAGATGAAACCACCGATGAAGTGGAAACCGATGGTATAAATATGGTGGATCCTTCTGTCATGGAAAATTAAATGTTGCTTTTTATGGACAAAAAGATATTAATCAATTAGAAACAGCTGCAGTGACATGGGTTGTTGAAAATCTTTATAAACAACATGATGAAATATTATTGTGATACCAATAGACATTTAATTTGTGTTCCATATAGTAGAGAAAACTTACATATTATGGCAAAAGAATTAAACATTAATAAATGTTGGTTTCATCCAAATCCTGATCATTATGATATACCATTGAGAAGAATTGATGAAATTATGAAAAAATGTACAATTATTACTACAAAAGAATTGGTTAAAATTGTAAAAAAAAGTGAAAATATAAATCCGGCTTGGATTAATGAATTAGAAAAATAAAAACAAATGGATAAAATAAAATTTAAAGAAGAACATTTCCAGATGATTGGTGATGGTTTAGGTGTTGAGATAACATATGATGGAAAACCACTCTTCGCAAAAGATAGATTTTCAAATTGGAAATATATTACAGAAGAAAATGGTCATTTATTATATACACATTTGAAAAAATTTAATGATGAACATTTTCAATTTTTTATAAATGACATTGTTGAACAATTAATGTGTGGAATTGATAGAAATAATTTAACGATGAATATTCCACATGAAGTTAAAAAAGTAAAAATAGGTAACAAAATAATAGAAATCTAATGCATAGAAATGATACATCAAAATTTCTCCTTTATATTGAACCAAAGAAAGAAGAAAAATTAAAAGATCCAATCAATGATGAACTAACAAAATTGATGGAATTGGCTTTTTCAAAAGCTAAAAGTGGTTCTGCAAATTATTCAGACATTAACGAATCAGAAAAATTTACAGATGATGGATGGAGAGGATGGCATGACACAGATTGTGGTGAAGGGTCTGACAATCACGACTATCTTTTAGAAAATGGAATGATAGTTAATTCGTTATGTGTATTTTACGTTCAAAAATATAGGTATTCTATTCACGAAAATGATTGGAATAAATTAGTTGAATTGGGTAAATTTTATGGTGTAAATATTCAATTACCAGAAAAATTTCCAAATTCACCATCTTCAACAAAACCAAAAACATATGAAGAAAATATGAAAAGTTTAGAAACTTTAGTGGTTGATGAATTATCGAAAACAATTGATAAACAAATAGTTCTTGATTTAATTAAAAATAGTGAATATAATTGGATATTAAAAAAATAAAGAATAAAATGAAAGATAGTAGAATAGAAACAACCAAACATATATTAAGAGTAAGAGATCTCTTGATGGAATTTAGAGATAAACTTCAACAAAGAGGGATAGATCATGATGATTCAAAATTAAAGGATCCTGAAAAAACGGGATTTGATGAAATGACAGAAAAATTACACGATATATCTTATGGTTCTACAGAATATAAACAAATGTTGTCTGATCTCAAACCATCGCTAGATCATCATTACGCTAACAATTCACACCATCCTGAAAATCATGAAAATGGATTAGATGGAATGGATTTATTAGATATTTTTGAAATGTTAGCGGATTGGAAAGCATCAACAGAAAGACATGATGACGGTGATATTCACAAATCTCTTGAAATTAATAAAGTCAGATTTAAAATGTCTGATCAAACTTATAATATTTTAAAAAATACAATCAAAAATTTAAATTGGTAATTATGGAATCGATGATAGGTAAAAAAGTAGAAGCTGAATTTCAAGATGGTGATACATTGGTTTTAACTGTATCTGAACATTTTAAAGATGTTCCATTCGTTGATAGAATGAGTGGTAAAATTTTAACTTATAATGATATATATCATTTTGTAGAAAAAGAACTTTGTACTTGGTGGTATTCAAAATTGTGTAAAAATATTTGTTAATAATGAGTAAAATTTATGGATTTAATGCTGGTGAACATGATAAAGTTATTACACTTATTGAAGATGGTAAAATAACTTATGCTATTGAAGAGGAAAGAATTAAAAGAATTAAATCAGGTGACGACCATGAATGGGATTTTCCCCGTTTATCGTATCAAAAAATTGTAGAAAGAACAGGAATTGAATTGAATGGTGTAGATTATCTAACATCAGCTGTTCCAAATTATGCTTTAATAGCTCTTAAACGAGACTTTAATATAAAAGATGATATTATAAAATATGATCATCATTTATGTCATGCCGCTTCCGCTTATTTTACATCTGGATTCAAAAATGATAAAGTTCTAGTTGTAACACATGATGGTGAGGGTGATTATTCATATGGTAAAATTTATTTAGCAGAAAAGGGGGTTTTAAATCAAATAAGTGATTTAAATTCATCGGTTTACTCATCCGCTGCGGCAATATATGGACATGTCACTATATCATTAGGATGGCAAATAAACAAAGATGAAGGTAAAACTGTTGGATTAGCAGGAAATGGTAGATTCAATCAAAAATTATACAATTATTTCGAACAAGTTTTCAGAAATGATGGTATTACATTTTATCCGGCAAATCCAATTGGTAAAACCATATTTATTATAAAACATTTAAAAGAAAAAGGGTGGTATGATACAAAAGAACAAAAAGCTGATATAGCTTATAATGTTCAATTACTTGTTGAAAATAAAATGATTATTTTCTTTAACAATTTACATAAATTATATCCAGAATATAGAAAGATTTGTTTAGCTGGTGGTTTATTTGCTAATGTTAAATTAAATCAGAAAATAAATGAATTAGAATGGATTGATGAAGTCTATATTGTCCCACCAATGGGTGATAATGGTTTGGGAATAGGTTCAGCGTTATTAAAATCATATGAATTGGGTGAAAGACAAATAGAAAGATTTGATAATGTTTTTCTTGGTTTAGATTATACTGATGATGAAATAGAAGTTGTATCTAAAAATTATAATTTTTCAAGACAATCATATATTTCCAGTGAAGTGGCACAAGAATTACACGATGGTAAAGTAATAGGGTTTTTCAAAGGTAGATTTGAACACGGTCCAAGAGCACTGGGATCGAGATCTATATTGGTTAGACCAACTGATAGGGGAACTCATGAAATGTTAAACAATCGTCTAAAAAGAGATGATATTATGCCTTTTGCACCTATTGTAATGTCGGAATACGCCAATACAGTATTTTATGCTGAAAAATCACAATATACCGCAGAATTTATGACGATGTGTTATACAACCAGAAAAGAGTGGGTGAGTAAAATACCAGCTGTTATTCATCATATAGATCATTCATCCAGACCACAAATTGTTTTTAAAAATAGAAATCCACATTTCTATGAAATTTTAGATCAATATAATAAATTATCAAACATTCCTGTTTTATTAAATACATCATTTAACGGTCATGGTGAACCTATTATAGATAAACCAGAACACGCTTTTGAACATCTTAAAAAAGGAACTGTTGACACATTAGTAATGGAAAATTTTGTATATAAAAAAATTAATTAAGTATGTTTATTGATAAAATTGAAATAACTTTTTCACCATTACCAACTGTTAATATAACAGGTGAAAAAGTTACAAATTATTTAACGGAATTATATGAATATAGAAATGGTCAAAAAGAACATATAGTTGATATGCACATGACCACAAATACATATCAATATTTTTTCAGAGAATGGTATGGTGATTATCAATTTGAAATCTATAATTGGGATCCAATAAATGGTTTAAATAAAATAATGGAACATAGATATAATGATTTTGATAAAAATGTTCTAATAAATTTGGATACAAATTATTTACACGAATCTTTAATATGGTTCAATTGTGCATTGGAATATAAAAAATTACATCATTGTAATCTATTAGTAAGAAGTAACTTTAATGATACCCTGAAAGAAGGTCATGATGATATTCAATTTGTTACAGAAGAAAAACAGGACGGACTATATGCAATATATAACATTGGGAAATATGATACTGAATTTGAATGGAATAGAAGATTGACTTCAACGATATATTCAAGGATATATAATAGAAACAGAGAATATTGTTCATTCAAAAACCCAAGAGATTGGCATGAAATATCAATAACTGATGTGGCCAATGATATTTTAGGTATCAACAAAATATAATAATAAATATGACAGAACAGAAAAAATCCTATATAAGACAACTTATGTTTGTAAATGGTACAATAGAATCACATCACCATACCATAGAAAGTATCATAGAAACCATCAGGCTTGTTGTTCCTGAAACTATCGACATTACCTTAGCTGACATCGCTGAAGATGTCCTGAACGAGATAATACCCATTTACGATAATCATTTTACAGAGGAACAAATCATAGAACTAATTAAATTCTATAAATCAGACATCGGAAAGACTTATTTAGAAAATATGGGTAGTGTTGCTGTAGAAAGTATGAAAGTTGGTGAAAGAATGGGAACAATTATTTCTGAAAGAATTCAAAGGAATAAAGCAAACAAAGAAATACAAGATCAATTGAAAGAAGATTTGAGTAGTAATATTAATCCTTAATCATATATGGTTTACAAACTTCCCAAACTTTTTCAAATTCTTCTTTAACTCTTCCAACTCTGAAAGAACAATGATTTAACAATATCCATAATTTAAGTCTACCACCTTTGTGATCTTTTTCAGCATCTATTTTTAACTTCTTTTCCATATGACTAAAAAATTCAATAACTTTGTCATAAGGCATATCACAAATATCATCTGATACCTTTTTTAAATCAGTAAGATATTCTGGGACTATATGTTTCGAACAATTATTCATCATCCACTAAATGATTAAAATCGATAATTTCTTGACGAACTCGCATTAATAATTTTCCTAATTTGTTTTGACCTTCTATATCTTTACATTTTTGACAAGTACAATTACCCCATTCTGAATCATGCCAGTAGTTTCCCTCAATAAGTTCGTAATTTTTTGTATCTTTTAGTTTCTTTTTTAATTCCGGATCTGAAAATTTAATTCTCAATAGTTCCAACATTATATTTTCTTTAATAGATTCCCAATCCTTTCTTAAACGAACTTTTCCACCATTTCTTTTGGCTTTTCCAGCGGAATCCATTAGACGAATCCAATCATGTTCAGATTCATTATCAGCTTTTGAAGCTTGATAAGCATGTTCCACAGATTTATATTCTTTCCCGTTCCATTTAAAAGGGTTGATATAAAAATTACTTAAAAAGAATTCTTCATCTATAAACTTATCAATAACTTTTCCCATTTATTCTTATTTATTTTCTCTATTTCTACCTAAATGATATCCATCACACCATATACATTTGTAATTACTGTAATATGTCCCATTTTTTTCTTTCATTTTTTGAGCTTATTTTTGAGCAGTTTCTTTAGAATTATATGTTACTTTAGGTTGACCATCGGATCTAAAATGACTTCTTTTTGAAAACAATCCAAGAACATGTCCTTTTCGTAAATTTTTAACAAATCTACCAAATGGCATCTGATCTTTCAATCCGAGATATAAATTTTTCATTTTCATATAATTCTATTTATTAAAATTGGTTTTTGGTTTTTTTCCATATTTCTTTTTAACTTTCTTTTTAACTTTTATCAATTCTTTCCCAGTTAAATTTTCCAAATTTTTAATTTCTTTTTCCATTTTTTCTATTATTCTGAAAAATTCTCTTTCATCATCTTCTAATATACCCAGTAATTTTTTCCCTTTTTTTTATAGAATCATTTAAATCCCTGTCTTTACTATCATTTCTTAAACTCATGAGCCCATCTAAACTTGAATTTACTTTATTTTTTGCTTTTTGTATGAATTGATAGAATTGATAATGAGAACCATTAATTTTAAATTTCTTAGAATTTAACAATTCATTCAACAAAACACATTTTTCATATTCCTCATTTTCAATGAATTTATTCAATGAAAATCTCAAATCTTTTTCATTTTGGGGTGCACTTTTTGATAATAAAAAGATAAAATTAGCTAATTTTAATTCGTTTTCCATACATTAAATATAATAAATATTTTTCAAATAAAAAATTAAAATGGAAAAATATGACTTTATAAACTTTATATATAGTATAAACAAATATATACAATGAAAAGTGATAAAGTTATAATTATAAGATTACCAGACAATCTAAAAAAAGAATATGAAAGTCTTTTAAACGAAAATGGTATGAATCTTTCTAAGAGAATTAAATTACTTATTGGTGAAGATATTAAAAAATTAAAAAAATATAAATGAATAATAAATGTGTATATGTTTATTTAGATCATAGAAAACCCGGTAAATATATTTATGAAGATCTAAAATTAGATTATGAACCTATTTATGTCGGAAAAGGAAACTTGGACAGACCTGATAAACATAGATATTCTTATAAATACATTAATAGATACAATAATAAATATAAATGCTTATTTTATACAAAAATAATATCAATAATTAATGAAACAGGAATCTTTCCAAGTTATATAATTTATAAAAATGAATTAACATATGACGAAGCTAATAATATTGAAATTAGTTTAATTAAAAGAATAGGAAGAATTCAAAATGGTGGAATTTTAACTAATATGACAGATGGTGGAGATGGACAAGGTGAATATTATATACCATCAGAAGAAACCAAAAGAAAAATGTCTATTATTATGACTGGTAGAAAATTTGGACCAATGTTAGAAGAAACAAAAATAAAAATTTCAAAATCAAAAAAAGATAAATGTGATGGTGAAAAAAATCCAAATTGGGGGAAGAAAATGTCAGAATATTGTAAGAAAAAAATAATAGAAAAAAATAAAAGAACATATGAATTAATTGATAAAAATGGTAAAAAAACAATTATTGATAATATGAAAAATTATTGTTTAAATAATAACATATCTTATGGTTGTATGTTAAATCTTATTAGTGGACACAGTAAAAAATATAAAAATTGGATAAAAGTGATTAAAATAAAAAAGCCGGATTAATCCGGCTTTTTTATTTTCTTATTTCACTTCACTAAATTCAACATCTTGAATATTATCATCCGATCCCTTTACTGGATCTTGTTCTGATGATGTCTCAGAATACATTCTGGAAGAAATAACATTCCACTTTTCATTCAACTCCTTTGATAACGGTTCCAATTCATCAATTTTTTGATCCTTGTGAGCTGTTTTCAACTTATCCAGAGTTTCATTAAGAGTGGTTTTTTCTGATTCGGTTAATTTTTCACCAAAGTCTTTCATACTCTTTTCGGTTTGGAAAACCATAGTATCAACCTGATTCAATTTATCAACCTTTTCCTTTTCTTTCTTGTCATTTTCTTCATTCATCTTTGCTTCGTTCTTCATTCTTTCGACTTCATCTTTCGGGAGATTGGAAGAACCCTCAATACGAATATTTTTCATTTTTCCAGTTGCTTTATCTTTAGCTTGGACTTCAATGATACCATTCGCGTTGATGTCAAACTTAACTTCGATTTGTGGAACACCACGTTGTGCTGGTGGAATTCCATCCAAAAAGAATTTACCAAGTGATTTGTTATCTTTAGCCATCGGCCTTTCACCCTGTAGAACATTTAATTCAACGGATGATTGATTATCAGATGCTGTTGAGAAAACTTCCGATTTGGATGTAGGGATTGTTGTATTTGCTTCAACTAATTTGGTAAATACACCACCATAAGTTTCAATACCAAGTGAAAGTGGTGTTACATCAAGTAAAAGAATATCAGTTACTTCACCACCAATGATTCCTGCTTGAATAGCTGCACCAACGGCTACAGCTTCATCGGGATTTACACTTTTGTTTGGTTCCAATCCGAAAATATCCTTGACAATCTTTTGAACTGCTGGAATACGAGTTGAACCACCAACCAAAACAACTTCATGAATTTCTTCTTTCTTGAAACCACTATCTGTTAAAGCTTTCTTTGAAATTGGAATCAATTTTTTGAAAATGGTATCACAAATTTGTTCGAATTTTGCACGATTCAATTTAATAACCAAATGTTTAGGTACACCATCCACTGGAATGATATATGGTAAATTAATTTCGGTTTCTACTGATGAAGATAATTCAATTTTAGCTTTTTCAGCCGCTTCTTTTAATCTTTGAAGTGCCATTGGATCTTTTTTCAAATCTACACCATTATCTTTCTTGAATTCATCATTCAACCATTCAACAATAGCATCATCAATATCATTACCACCAAGATGTACATCACCACAGGTGGATTTAACCTCGAAAACACCATCACCAGATTCTAAAACAGAAACATCAAATGTACCACCACCAAAGTCGAATACAACAATTTTTTGATCCTTTTTAAGTTTATCCATACCGTAAGCTAAAGCGGCAGCAGTTGGTTCATTTACAATACGTTCAACTTTGAAACCAGCGATTTCACCAGCTTCCTTTGTTGCCTGACGATGTTCGTTATCAAACCACGCCGGTACTGTAATAACAGCACGATCAACAGTTTGACCGAGATAATCTTCAGCTGTTTTCTTCATTTTCTGAAGAATCATAGCAGAAATTTCTTGTGGTGTATATTCTTTATCACCAATCTTAATTAAAGGTCCACCGTTACTACCTTTTACAACAGTATAAGGTGATCTCTTAATTTCATCAGCCAAATTATCAAATTTTTCACCCATAAAACGTTTAATTGATGAAACTGTATTTTGACTGTTTGTTACCTGTTGGCGTCTTGCTGGTTGCCCAATTTTTCTTTCACCACCATCAATAAAAGCCACAATACTTGGTGTTGTTCTCTGTCCTTCTGAATTTGCAATAATAACAGGATTTCCACCTTCCATAACAGCAACAGCTGAAAAAGTTGTACCCAAATCACTTTACCACACTTATTTTCATAAGCAGTTTTTCACTTTGTAGTCTGGACTATCCTATCATCTATAATATAGATGCAATCATTATAGTCTCTGAACGTCATCCTAAACGGATTTTCGATGCTGATTGCCCAATATAAATATTTTTCAAACATTCAAGTTTATCCTTTCGAATTACTTTGTAGTATATTTATCTCTAAGGGTGTCCCAGCAGTTTAGATTGTTTTTAACTAATCATTACTGAATAGTGGGACCTTTCAGTTAATCCCTATAATCTTACTCATAATTTATTTTCCTTTCTTTTAATTAATTTTTATTTACTTTTAATATATTCAAATTTTATACCAATGTTTCATTTACTGTCAAAATGTCAGTTAAAAGATTATATTTTTCATTTATTATACCATTAAAAAATATTATCCAATGTTTTCTATTAATATTTGTTTTTCCATGACAACTAACACATAAAGATATTAAATTTTTTTCATTTGAATTCATCTTATCATAATCAATATGATGAACTGAAAGTTTTTGTGTTTTCTTATTACAAATACAACAACAATAATTATCTCTAATTTTTATTTTCTTTTTTAATTTGTAATTAAATTCTTTTGGATAAATATCATATGAATGTCCACCATCCCATAAATGACTTTTATTTCCTTTTGGTGTATTTTTTTCTTGTTTCTTCTTTTGTTCTTCATTATATGATCTTTTTCCTTTTCTTGATTCACTTGACCATTTTTTATATTCATCGGTATGTTTTTTTCCATAAAATGAATTTTTTTTACCATTTCTAGGATTATCATTTAGATATTTTTTAAGACTTTCGGATACTTTTAAAGATATTTCTGGATTATGTGTTGGGTTTTTATCACCAGATACTCTATCAGATGTATCTTTTCTTATTTTTTCCGCTTTTTCTTTTCCGATTCTATCTTCCCAAGATATTTTTCTTTGCCATTCATTTTGACACTCGATAGAACAAAACTTTCTTTTTTGATCAATAACTCTAATTTTACCCTTATTCTTACCTTTATTTACTATTTTTAATTTTATAATTTTATAACAGTTTTCACAATTTTTTTCTATATAATTTTCCATTTAAAAACTTTCTTTATTCTTATATATAAAGAAAGTCTAATCCAAAAATAATAATTATTTCAGGTCAAATCCAATAACTCTACTGATTTTTTGAATTTTGACTAATATAAAAAAAATAAACGAATAAAAAAAATGAATTTTTCAATTTAATATATACATTAAAAATAATCAGTAACAACATGGTGACAACGACAAAAGATATTAGAACCGCTTTCTTCGAATTAAGAAACATTCTAGAGAAGGCAAATACATCATATTATATGATAAATGAAAAATATGGTGAAGATCAAGCTAAATTATTTGAAGCTGGATTTTGGGATAAATTAAAAACTGGTGCAAATAAAGTTGGTTCTTTTTTTGGAAAAACCGCTGGTTCAGCCACCAACTTGGGAAAATCAGCCGTTGCCGGTGTAAAACAAGCCGCTGATACTGTTGTCGGTGGGGTAAAGCAAGCCGCTGATACTGTTGTTGATAAGACAAAATTAGCATATCAAAAAGGTGCAGAATTGGGTAATAAAGCTTTAGATGCTGTGAAAAATGTCGCTGGTAAAATATCAGATTTCTTTGGACAAGCTTGGGATGGTTTAATGAATGCACCAGAAACTTTTTGGAATAAAATGAAAGAAGGATGGAATACTGTTGCTGATGAATTTGTTAAATTAAAAGAAACAGCTGGTGATAAATTTCAATTGAATGTCGGTTTGATTTTAGAAGATTTAAACAAAAAATTATGTAAGAAATTAAGAGAATTAACCGGTGATAAACAAATGGGTAATTACGCAATAGCACGTAAAAGACCATCTGATTTTAAAGGTAAATACGCTAAATTCTCTGGTACGTTACAAGCAGTTGCCAAAGAATTAGTTAATAGTAAATCACAAGAAGCTAAAGAATTCGGACAGAAATTACTTGAATCATTAAAACAAGGTTCACAAGATGTTGGTATGTTTTTATTGGGTTTAATCGTAGCTCCTTTTTACGCTATTGGTTGGGGTGCTAAAAAATTATTTAACTTGGGTATGGATTTTGGTCAATCTGTTGAAGGTTTCATTAAAACCGCGAAAACAGAAGTTCCAGAAATATGGAATGAATTTAAAAGTGGTGCCAAAACTGGTTATGAAGAAAAAACAGCACCGGCAGTTCCACCAACAACACCAACTGCTGAAAACAAAATTTTAAGATTCAAACAATTCGTAAATGAAAGAAAAAATTAAATTTACACAATAAAGGAAAAACCCCATCAAAAGTGGGGTTTTTTCATGAAAACAATTTAACAATTACGATATATAAATAAAAAATTATTCAATCTAAATGGAAAAGAATCATTTCAAAATTGATATAAATAGAGAAGAACATAAAATTTATATATCTTTAAATTCAACAAAATATACAGATTATGAAGTAAATGTAAATATCAAAGAATTAGATACCAATAAAGATATATTTAACCAAAATATGATTCTTGAAAATTATGAATTATCTTATTGGTTTAGACCCACTGGTGATATTAATGATTATATTGGATTTGTTGTTAAAATATATAATCAATCCGATGAAAAAATATTTGAAGAAACAACAAGATTCAGAAGTAGATATGGTGATAGAATTAAAAAACAATGTTTATTTATTGCTGATATAGGTGGAATGGGTGATCAGTATTCAGCTGAACCATTGATAAGAAAAATAAGTAATTCCTTTGAACAAAAAATAATTGTTTTTTCATATTATCCTCAACTTTTTGTTAATCATCCATGTATTGATAAATTAGTTGTTGTACATCACCATCATGCATTGGGTGAAATTTCTAAAAATCTTCCAGAAGAATATTTAAATACGGATTTATATGAAATAAGATATGTAATGAGATGGGAAAGAGATCCTTTCGGTTATATTCCACATTGGGCTAATTTGGATTTTAAACAATTTGCAGCATTTCAATATGGTATATCTTTAAGAAATAGTGAATTAGATTTCCATTTTTATCCGGAAGATTTTAAACCAATTGAAGAATTACCAGAAAAATACGTTGTTATAAACCCATCAAAAACAGGAGCTGATAGAACATGGTCTGTAGAAAATTGGCAAAAACTAATTGATATTTTAAACGATAATGATATTAATGTTGTTGCTATTGGGAAAGAAACAACCGCAAAAAGTAAAGATACAAATGATACAATTTTTTATGATATTAAAATAAGAAAAGGTATTAATCTTTGTGGTGATGAAAGACAAAATGATTTGTCACAAGTTTGGCATATTCTAAATAATGCTGATATGTTTATTACATTAGATACGGGGTTGTTTATTTTTGCTGGTTCAACAGATACATTTATTCTACAAATTGGGAGTGTTGGAAATCCAGATTTTCATATTCCTTATAGAAAAGGTGGACAGACATATAAATATAAACATGTGGATGGAGAATGTAAATTAATGTGTATATCTGATCCCAAATACACAATTCAATATTTTGGATTTTTTGATAAAAAAGGTGGTGATCGTTTAGGATCCTGTTTTATGAATTATCCCGATTATAAATGTCACCCGAAACCAGAAGTAGTTGGAAAAGAAGCTTTAAAAGTATTATTAACTTAAAAAGAAATCTTTGTTTTTCTTAATCACTTTATATAATCCAATGATTAATCCGGCCATAAGAGAAACATAAACATATTGAATTAAAAAATATCCAACAATTTGATACCACAAATATCCAAATGGATTAAAAAAAGTTGTAATACCAATTAGTTTCACCACTATAAACCAATTGAACCAAGTAATTAAAAAAATGAAAGGTGAATACAGAAGAAATATCTTCAGTATCACCTTTGTTTTTATATAATCTTTAAAAATTTCACTCATTACATTCCGTAAATTGAAGCCATCCAAACCGGACGTTCTGATTCAGAAACCATTCTCATGTGTTCTTCAAACTGTGCGGAATAGAGTTCATCTTCCTGTTCCGGTGTAATAACTTCATTCAATTTCTTACTCATATCTTTGATGGTTTTCTTAACATCTGTTGTCGGATCACCCTTTGGTGCACTTTCGAAATTGATGAAACCCTGAACCTGTGCAAGATTATCATTCTCGAATTTTACCTGTTCTGATGATTTTTCTGTCGTTTTCATTTGGATGGTTTTAGGTTTAATTAATTTGATAATACAAAGATACGACAGTTCTCCGAAATAAAAAAATTATAAACCAAAAAAACGTCTAGCCTTTTCCTTTTTCTCTTGACTATCCATTTTATTTTTCATATCTCTATATTCTTTCCAATTCTGCACGTTATCATAATCTCCTTTCAACACAACGTAAAGGAACGTGACCACAGGTGACATAAGAATAAGAAATACTATCATTCCTGACTAATTTTTTTAATTTCCTTTTCTAATTCTTCTATTCTTCTTAATTTTTCTTCCCTTTTCTTTCTCTTCAAAATTTCATTTTCAATTTCTTCCGGTGTGCTTTCTTTCACTTCCAAACCATTGAAAACATAAGAGTTATGATCACAATGATGCATAATTTCAACATAATTACAACCACTTTTTTTCAGTTTATCAAGAATTTTAATTACATTATCAATTTTTATATGATCAACATCATCACACCAACTCATATTTTTACCATAAATAGAGATTTCTTCCGGATAAACATCTTCTTTCTTATCGAAATCCTTACCCAAAATATCATAAAAACAATCCCATCGTATAGAATCATTTGTTTCAATCTCTTTTTTATATAAGAATGTAATGAACCTTTTAATTTCTTTTTTCATATGATTATCAATTAAAATATTTCTTATCTTTTAAACACCATTCGATTGCAAGTGCAAGAACTGCTGTATCTGGTCCATGATTTCTACCTTTATACCAATCAATAAGTTTATCAAATTCTTCTTTTGTATAATGAAGTTCATCAATACACCTTTTAACAGTATCATATACTTGTGGAATGGATACAATATTTCCATACTGTTCCATCCCTTTAAAACGATACATACCAGTTTCACCCAATTTATCATGTTCTTCTTTAAGATAGATTTCAAAGATTTCCATCATCCCAAAAAAAGAATCACGACCACCCAAACGATCAACTCTGTTAATCTGTTTGGACATTTCTAAAATTTCATGTAGTTCTTTCATAATTATACTTCTTCAATCATTTGAAAATAAACACGTTCAGCTTCGGTTGAATTGTCAAACCAATGAATGTTTTCCATATTGGAATATCCGGGTTCATAAAAATCCACAAAACAAAATACATCTAAACCACGTTCAATTCTTTTATTGAATTTTTCAATTTCAATAATAGAAAAACCATCCCAAGTATCACCATCATCACATTTCTTTTTATCTTTGTATTGATTGGTTATACCCCTTATAAGGTCATCAGAAGTTTGCCACTTTGCCACCTTAAATTTATCACCATTGAAAATGTATATCATATTTTAAATTTTTACATAATATGGAATAAAAAATGATTGGGATTACCACTTACGCAGTTTTCCCAACCAAACTTTAACAAGATTCATAAAAGTAGGATTCAACTTGTGGTTTAACCACAGATTTGCACCCTTTAATGTAGTAAATTCAAGGTTGTCCTGAGCTTCATCAGCATCTTTCAGAATTTCACCAAACTTCAAACTCGGTTTTAAACCCTTTTCAATTAGATGCCTACCCATAAGAATAGACTTCCTTTGTTCAAGAGTAACATGAAGAGTGTTGGCGAGTTCCAAAACTTCAGAAATTTCCCTTTGAACCTTTTCGATTCTTTCATCATCAACATTATCCCTACCAAGAGCGTCAGCTTCAACAACAAAAAGAAGATCCCTAATTGTAGATGGATGAATGTTCTTAGAAAGTTTCAGAAGAGCTCTTTTCCTACTACTCAAACCATTGATAGAAAAGATGTTAATATGTGCCAGATGAAACTTGATTAACTTCACAATCTGTTCAACCAACACCGGCTTAATACCAATTCTGTTAAGGATTTCTTCTGCCATAACAGATCCTAAACCTTCATGACCCTTACTAGTGACACAAACCCTACCATTCTTTTCTTCCCTTTCTGTGGTTTGTGGTTTGGCAATATCGTGAAGTAACATCGTAAACATAAACTTTGCCTTTTCGTCACCAACGATTCCTTCCCTTTCACAAATACTCAACATTCTAATCATCGTCAATTTTTCATGTAATTCTACTGCCCCCTCCGGATGCCAAATAGGATCTTGTTCGGTATCTTTCAGAAGTCCCAATTCCGGAATAACAACCATAGAACCACTTTCTCTTAAAAAATCAAAAATCATTTCCGGGTGTTTACCCTTAATTGCCCACTTCATGAATTCTTCACACAATCTTTCCTTTGGAAGATGTTTCAATTCCAAAGACATTTCCTTCATTATTTCAAAAGTTTCAGGAGAAACTTCAAATCCAAAACGAGATTGAAATCCCATTCCTCTCAAAATTCTTAATGAATCTTCTTTAAATTTATCTGATGTATGACGAATGATACCATTTCTCAAATCTTCTAATCCACCAAAGAAATCAAAAAGTGTATTAGTGAGTGGATCAAAACCCATAGCATTAAAGGTAAAATCCCTACGAAGTGCGGCTTCTTCCTTTGTCATTGGTTCAAAACTAACCGAAAAGTCCTTATGACCTACACCAAGTCTATTTTCTTTACGGGGAACTGAAAAATCAAATTCAACACCATCTTTCTTAAACTTTAAAATACCAAAAGATTTACCAACAGAATCAACCTTACCCAACTTTGAAAGAACCTTTTCAAGTTCATCAACAGTACAACCATGTACTTCAACATCAATATCTTTCGGATCAATACCCATAAACTTATCACGGACACAACCACCAATAAGAATAGGTTCGAATCCATTCTTTTTGATCTCTTTTAAAACAGATAATAATGTGATATTATCGAATGATATATTTTCTTTTATTGTCATCGTTTTGTTTTTATTTAATTGATAATACAAAGATACAAAAGCTATATGATATAAAAAAATTTATATATAGAAATATGAAAAAAATGTGGTCAGAACAGGAAATTGATTTTATCAAAAATTTATATTTAGAAAGGGGATTATCCTTAACCGAATTATATCCTATATTTATTCAAAAGTTTGATAGAAACAAAAATGGAATATCCACAAAAATTGTCAAATTGAAATTGAAACACACCAAACAACAAATATTTGAAATAAAAAGTAGATTAAATAGTGGTGAAAAAAATGCAATGTTTGCAAAAAAATCATGGAATAAAGGTTTAACAAAAGAAACGAATGAAATATTAAGAAAAAATTCTCAAAAAATATCAAATATTGTTAAAATACAATATGAAAATGGAGAAAGAAATACAACTGGAGAAAATAATGGTATGTATGGTAAATTGCCTTGGAATAAAGGTTTAAACAAACAAACAAACATTAAAATTGAATCAATGAGTCAAAATACATCAAAAACAAGAAAAAAAATGTTTTCTGAATATTCCAATGAAGATTGGTTAAAACTTAAAAATCAATTGAAAATTTGTAGACAAAAATGTAAAAAGAAAAATACAAAAATAGAATTAAAAATTAAAGACTTATTAACATCTTTAAATTTATTATTTATTGAACAATATCCGATTGATTGTTTTATTGTAGATTTTTTTGTTGATAATAATTTGATAATTGAATGTTTCGGTGATTATTGGCATAGTAATCCAAATATATTTGATGATTCATCTAAATTCACCAACACCCAAATAAAAAATTTAGATAGAGATAAAAGAAAAATTAAATATTTTGATGAAAATGAAATGAATTATTTACTTTTATGGGAGACTGACATTAATAGAGATATAAATTCTATAAAAAGTAAAATATTAGAAAAGATATGATAATAAAAGAATATAATAAATTTGTGGAAAGAAGAGTTGTGTCGTTTGATTTTGATGGTGTTTTACATATTAGTACACACCCCGGAACAATCGATCCTGTTGAACTTTTTGATTGGTGGAAATGGGAACCAAATAAACCATTACACAAAATATTAAGACAAGAACATAGAGCGGGAAATAAAATTATTATCGTAACAGCTAGAAACGATTGGATGAAATGGATGCAAGATGCAATATGGACATTCTGTAAAAAATATAATTTACCAGTGGATGAATTGGTATTCACCGAAAATTTACCAAAAAGGAATTTTCTTATAAAGAAAAATGTAATAAGACATTATGATGATAATTTTGATATGAGATATGAGTTAGATGGAACAGATATTGAATTCGTCTATGTTTACAAACATAAAATAATGAGAATGAAATGATTACAGATTTTTCAATATTTGAAGGTAAACAAGTTGGTGTAATATATCATTTTACTACCATAGATGTTCTTTTTGATTTATTACATAAAGCAAGATATAGTACAAGAGATGCAAATAAAATATATTTAAAATTTGGATATAGAACAAATATTTCTTTTACGAGGGATTACAACATGAAATCTCCGGAATTAAAAAAAGAAAAACGATGTGTAAGAATATCCATTGATGGTGATAAATTATCTTATAATAATAAAATTGAACCTTTTTCAGACCCGATTTATAATAAAAATCGTATAGAAAGAGAAGAAAGAGTTTTAAGGAGAAGATGGAATGATACAATAGATATTACAAAATGTATTATTCAAATTGATGTTTTAAATGAACCTGTACTTGGTAAAAATGAATCCAATCCTATTAATTCATATACCTTTCCTAATCCAGAAGAAACACAAGTGAAATTGACTTATATTTCCAAACCAACGGAAATCACTAGATTATATGCCTTATATCTGAAAGAATGTATAAAATATTTCAACTTATGTAAATTCAATTTCAAAATGAATGTCGTTGACAAGATGTCACTAATTAAATTAAACGAAAATATAACAGATATTGGAATTTCACCACCAAAACAAAGACAAAAATTTTCAGGTGGTGGTGAATATTTATACTATGCAATATTTGAAGAAATGTTCATACCAAGTAAATTAGAAAAATTACTTTCACCAAAAATGCAATATGTCGGTGATTATTTATTAAAAAATCTTTATAACAAAGGTAATTCACATCAAGTAGGGATATATGAATTCAAAATTTTACCTAAATACGTTGATACTAAAATTATTGATGGTAAGAAATACAATAAAATCATTTTAAATGATTATCTAAAAACACCAACAAGATTAACAGAAGAAAAAATTGAAGAACTCCACAATTCTTTAATATTTAATATTTTAGATAATTATAATACGGAAAATTTAGATTTGACCAAGTTGTTAAAATTCAATTTGTTCTCAGTGTTTATAAACGAACAAATCGATGAAGATAGTTGGGAAAATATAATTTAAAAATTAATATATAATAAAAAATAATCTATAATTATGATGTGGTTTATATTAGGTATTGTTGGTGGTTTAATACTTGGAATATATTTCCAACCCCAAGTTTTAAAAATTTGGGAATGGGTAAAAACTTTTTTTCAAAAGAAATAGTTTTTATTTTTTCAACTTATCAGCAACATTATATAAAAGGTAAATTTGAGATGAATTGTTAAAAAAGGAATTTGGATCCATAACATCATCACTTTGTTTATTAATAACAACACCGTTGTTGTTATTTTGTAATTCATTTAATTTCCTTTGAGATTCTTTAGTTTCAATATCCCATTGTGTAACTGGTTTATTTACTGGTGATATTTGCACTTCATTTTGTAAACGTTGTCTTTCATAACGTTGTCTTTCATAAAAATCCGGATAGTATTCGTTTTTATTCATCATACTACCACGAACATTAATGTCGAATTCATTCACATTTTCATTTTCACTATCATATCTGTGAACATTGAACCCGTTTGGAGAATTATTTTCATCAAACATATTCAAGGTTATTATTTTTTACTATATATTATTTAGGAATGATCCTATTTTTATATATAACAAAAAATAAAAATTGATTTATGGCACAACATAAAAGAAGAGAAAGTGATGAATTAAGAGAAATTGAATTGACAGAATTTGACAAAAATAAAAAAATGAATGAATTAGATCATCTCAAAAGTAACATTCAAGATTTTCTTGAAGAAATGGATAAAAATATAACACCACCATCCGATTTATTACCCGGTATTAAATTAGATTTACAGTTACATGATTATGAACAAGATTTAGATTTGATAAAGGAAGAAACGAAAGAAACACTTGATTGTATTAGTGGTTTATATCTTGATGTTAAAACTATGAAAGAAAGAAACATATCAAATATTATTCGTAATGACGCGGAAACAATTTGTACCATTAAATTTTCAATTGAATGTGCAAAAAGGGGATTAATATCTTGTATGAAACAATTAGACGCTGGAACAACAAATGCTGAAATGTATATGGCTGTGAGTTCCTTTCAAAAAGAAATTCGTGATAGTAGTAAAATGAATTATGATTTATTGACTAAAATGAAAGCATTTTATAAAGAATTAAAAGCGGAATTAAGTGAGGTAAACACATCAGGAACAGAAGATCCAAAACCAACAATTTCCAAAAATGTTAATACAACATCCGATGGATTATATATTTTTGATGCTAATCAAATTGATGCTATAATAGAAGAACATAGAACCAATCCAACTCTTTTAGAAGGTGGAACTTTTTAAAAATTATTTCAAATTAGTTTTTGGTAAAGTAAATGGTGATATATCATTTTCTTTGTTTTGAATTTTTTTATAATTTTCAAATTCTTCTACATTTTTAAATTTTTTATTATAACCATCAACTGAAAACGTAATATCATCACCAAATCTTTCTTTATGTTTTTTTACATCACTTAAAGAATCAGATGTACTAAACCATCTTTCATTTTTATCAAAAAAATAAACTTTCTCATTTTTTGAAGGTCCAATCCATTCGGAAAATTTGGTTATAACAACAGGTTTTTTATCTTTTTTACCTTTTTTACCTTTTTTCTTATCATATTTATCACCTTTCCAACCAAAATGATCACCCATATCATAAGCCACTTTGTCACCACTTCCAATTGTTCCGGAACCAGCTTGCCACAAAGATCCTGCAATAGTTCCAGTTTGAGGTGAAACTATATTTCCCATTCCATTTTGTCCAAGTCCGGCAAAAGCAGTTCCTCCACCATCACCACTACCACAGGAACCACCATCACCATCTTCATTTAAAAAATCACTATATTTTTTAATATTTACACTTTCAGATAAAATTTCTACATGAAAATCATGTAAATATTTAGTTCTCTTATATTCTTTCGCATCAAAATCTGTTTTGAATTTCTTCGCATCTTTTTTATTTTTTGATGTGATAATGTTATCCTTATTCATAAATTCTTGAAAATAAGTATTATCTTTATCTTGTAAAATAAATTTTTTTTGTTTCATATTTTATTTTGTTTTTTATTTCCAGAAATGTTCCCAATATTTTTTACTTAATTTTGTAAGATCTTCTCTTTTTATATCATCTCTTTTTCCAAAATTAATAACTTTAATTTTATCACCTTCTCTTGCCAATACTCTGAATTTATGTTTACCTTTTCCCTCATATTTTTTCGGAGAATTGAATCCACCGAAAATTTCATTATGATATCTTAAACCATGACCTAAATGTTCAACATCACTTACTTTACCTTCTGTTAAATTCCCATATACAATATCTGATTTGTTGTTTATTTTTTCTTGAATATCTTCCATAAATTCATCACCATCTAATCTAAAACCATTTTTTTGTGCATATATATTAGCATGATAATAAACATGATTTATTGCACTTTCATTACCCATTAGTTCTTCAACATCATCATATTCTGGTTCTTGACCATTTTCTTCACACCAAAGATCATAATGATATAACCAATGATCTAGAATATTTTCCGGAATATCAAAAACACTTTCATTAATAAATTGTTCAAATTGTTTAATTCTTTTCATAAGAAGTGTAAATATTTTTCTGTTATATATTAATTTTTTTGAACGTATTTTTTTATATATAAGAATAAATAAGAATCAATAGAATATGAAAACCAAACCAATTGAAAATATTTTTTATAATAAAAAGGTTAAATTATTCGAAGAATTCATGTTGGATATCAGAGATATGGATTTTAATTTAAAACAAACAATTGACCAATTGAAGACCAGAGCTGAATCTTGGTTTCATCCGGAAGAAGGTGAGGAAAAATGTGAATTATCAAAGGATACATTTGATGTTAAAATTATAAAAAGTGAAACTGAAATTTCAACAAGAAAGGATCTAACTATTGATTTTAATGATAATCTATTTCATTATAAAATTGTAATAACAGTGCCAATCGAATTAGATAAATGTAATATTGTTATAACTAAATATAAACCAGATGAAACTGGTGAAGAATTTGATGACAGAATTAGATTCCAAACAGAAAAAGCGGATGAAATAAAATGTAAACTTATTTTCGATAAAATTCAAGAACTTAATGGTAGGGATAGAAATCCAGATAATAGAGAAATAGAATCTCCAATCGAAGAGGAAAAACCAGAAGAAACACCACCCGCTCAAGAAGGAACACCACCAGCACAAGGTGCACCACCACAAGGACAACCACCAGTACAAGGTGCACCACCACAAGGACAACCACCAGCACAAACACCACCCGCTTTATAAACGAACCAAAGTGATATGAATATATGAACTACTACGATACTAAAGATATCGTAGTTTCCTTCAAGTTATGAACTTGAAGAACTCTGGATATATCCAAAGGCTGGTTCATACCAGCAAGGTGATGTTCAAACCAACGATTTAAAATATTTATTGCTGAGTTTAAATCACGATCAATAGTAATCTTATCATTTAATTCTACAATTCTATTTTTCAATTCCACTTTTTTATCAAACATTTTTCCTGTTAAACAATTTAATTGTGTTGTGTATTGTTCTCCAATTTTAACAAGATTTGTATTTCTTATTTGACATTTATAAGATAGGTATTGTAAAAATTGATTGATGTTTGATTGGTGAAATGATTTACGAATTCCTTTTTTATTTTCATTTACACCTTCAGTATCCATCAATTTTTTTACTTTAAGATCACCAACTATAATTGTATTATAGTTCATACACGATAATTTTTTACTCTGTGTATGAAGAGTGTGTTTTATTTGTTCATTTTTTTTGTAATATACTTTATTTAAAGTTTTCTTCAATTTTTTAAATTTCCCACTACCTTTTTTCTTTGATGATAATTTTTGTTGAGTTTTTTTAATTTTATTGACGAAATAATGATTTATTTTTTTAGATTTATTTGGAAGAAATATAACATATCCTTTATTATCAACACCAACGCCTAATTTATCTAAACCCAAATCAATGGCTAATACTTTTGTTTCAATTTCTAATTTATCTTTATAATCTATTTTATCATCAACAACAAAATCTAATAACCATTTATCTCTAACATATTTTATTCTCATTTCTTTTATTTTTAAATCAGTTAAATTAATCTTTGATTTATAATTGATTGGTATTTTATTTATTAATATAGTGTTTTCATTTTTGATAGACCATCCAGATTGATTAAAAGATATTGTATGATAATTATTATCCTCTATTTTTCTTGGTGGTCTTGCCGTTTTATCTTTTTTTATTAAATTGAAAAATGATCTATATGAACCAACTATTTCGGTTGCTATTGTTTGACATGCTTTCGAGTTTAATTTTTGCCATTTTACATTTTCGTTTCTTAATTGAGTTAATATATTATTTAATTTATATTGATCTATGAACATTTTATCATTATCGTGTGATTTTTGTTCTATGTTTAATAATTCATTCCATATCTCTTTTCTAATAGAAGATAATTCTATTAACATTTTTATTTGTTCTTTAGTTGGATTTAATCTCAAAAGATATGTTTTCATTTTTTATATACTCTTTCAGTTTTTAATTTATATAAGTATATATTAAAAGAAAAAAGTCATTTTTTCCATTTTTAGAAATTAATTTTTTAATATATAAGTTTGGATGTCAAATTCATCAACTACACTAAAGATGTAGTTGTTTTCTTTGACTGGTCATTATAAAAATAAAACCAATTATGAATATAGTTTGTTCAACGTTTATCGCCAAAAAATTTGAAACAGTAAAAGAATTTAAAAGGGATTTAGGATTTACCTTAACACAAGATATGAATCAAGGTAAAGGTATGATGAGAACCGTTTTTAAAATAAGAGATCCATTCGTTAGACATTATCACGGTATGTATGGTTTCTTTGCAAATAAACATGGTTGTATCGGAAGTATCGGAATTTATATAGATCCAACAATACCAAATAAAGAATTCAAATTATTTGATGAAGATAGAGAATTTACAATTCCTTTCGATCCGGGTATAGAAAACGTTAGACAATATTTATCAAAAATGATTGGTGAAATAGAATCCGGTGAATTACAATCTGTAAATGTTGAAGTATCAACCGATGGTAGTATAGAATTCTATGTAGATCCAAATTTACCACCCGATGAATATCAACAAGAATTCTTGAAACAAAAACGTAGAATGGAAGAATTGGGGTTAATAAAATAAATTAAACTATATTAATATTAACGAAGATAAAATACTTCAAGAAATTGGTGATTGGACTAGTCCAATTGATTCATTAAAAGATAAAGAACCTTTCGATGAAGAATCTTATGTTAAAAAAGCAAAAGATAATATAGAATTTTTCAAAAACAAAACAATAAAAAAACCGGTTTAAAACCGGTTTTTTATTTTAATGATGAATGTGTTCAAAATGTTTTAAAAACAATCTCCATTCTAATTTGGCATTTGTATTATATATGATTAGATTTCTCCTACTCCACCAAGTTAATAATTTACAATTTCTTAATTTTTTCCCCAATTTATCAGCAACTTCCATATAGGAAAAATTGGATTTTTATTTTAATATATAAGATAAAAAGAATCCATATCCGATGAATAAAAAATGGAGCAAATTTGAAGAAAAATATTTAATTGATAATTTTTATGACATGAAAAATGAAGAAATAAGTAAAATAATAAATAGGAGTGTATCTGGTATTATAAAAAAAGCTTTTTCTTTAAAATTAAAAAAAAATCCATCTTATAAAAGTGACATTATAATAAAAAAAAATAAAAAATTAGGAAGGGATTTAACTTTTGAAAATTTGAAAGAAATAGCTAAAAAATATAAAACAAGAGGTGAATTTTTAGTTAAAGATAATAGTGCTTATACTACAGCTAGAATTAATTTTGGATTAGATAATATCTGTGATCATATGTTTAAACAAAATTATAGTACTCCTCAATTGTTGTTATATGAAATATTAAAAATACTTTTGATTGATATAAATATTAAATATAATGATAGATTGATAATTAAACCATATGAATTGGATATTTATATACCAGAATATAGATTAGCTTTTGAATATAATGGTAAAGCTTGGCATAAAAATAATAAAAAGGATTTAATTAAGAAAAATATATGTAAAGAAAATAATATAGAATTAATAACATTGATAGAAAATAATAGAAATTATGTTGATGATATTAAAAATCAATTGATAAATAATTTAGATATTTTAAATAAAAAATTAAATTTAAATTTAAATTTAAATGAAAAAAATATCAATAATATAGATGAAAAATATTTATATGAATTGGTGATGAATGATATATTAGATGTAAATGATGTAAAAAATATAATATTAAAATATAAATATTATTCTGATTTTAAAAAGAATGAAACTAAATTATATTCAAAATTAGTAAGAAATAAACAATTAAAAATATTTACAAAAGATTTAATTAAAGTTATTATTAATTGGAATTTAGATACAGTAAAAACCGTTATTTCTAAATATAAAGATTATTCTATTTTTTTAAAAAACGAATCTAAATGTTATCAATATATTAAAAAACATAAATTAGAATATTTATTAAATAATTTAAAAAGAAATCAAAAAATTTGGAGTTTTGATGAAATAAAAAAAATTACAATTGAAAATAATTATAATACTCTTTACAAGTTAAAAAAATATTATCCGGGTGCTAATAGTTATTTAAAAACTAACAAGTTAATAGAAGAATATAGATTATTTTTAAAAGAAAATGTCAGGAATTAACCTGACATTTCATTTTTCATTTTTCATTGAATCTATCTAATATGTCACCGATAATTGGATTTCTTACTATATCATTTATACCAAATTCAAATAATCCGATTCCATCAATATCTTTTAAATTATCATATGCAAATTTTAATCCAGATTCATTTTCACTTTTAAATTTATCAATTTGATTGAGATCACCAGATATTATAAATTTTGAATTAGAAGAAATTCTTGTTAATAACGTTTTCATAGCTTTAATACTCATATTTTGGCTTTCATCTGAAATAAGTATTCCATTTTGTATATTAATTCCACGCAAATATGTCATACATAGTGGTTTGATAATTTCTAGATCTACCAATTTGATTCTAGTTTCTTCACCTATAATTTGATCGAATAAATAATATATTGAATATAGAAACGGAAAAATTTTTTCATCAAAACTACCAGCCTTACTACCTTTAAGACTTCCTATATTTTCTTTTTCTGAATCTATTATTGGTGTAATGATAAATATTTTTTCATAAATACCACTTTTAAATAATTCTAACGCTTTAGCTATTGATAAATAAGATTTACCAACTCCGGAATCTCCAATACAGATGGTTATTTCATTATTATCAATTAAATGTATAAATTCTTTCTGTTTTTGATTTTTACATTTAAGATTTACTTTTTTTAACATCATTTCAGCGTATTGTTTTTTATTGAAAATAATATCATTACTTTTTTTTGAAACATCATCTATTATGTTATCATTATCAATAAAATTTAAATAGTTGTTTTTGCTTTTAGCCATACGATGAGATTTTTTTTTGTTTAATCCAATAAAAAAACCGACATTATCTTTTTTACAAGACGATATCGGTGATTTTAAAGTTTTAAATAAAGAAGCACGATTACGTTTTATCATACCTCTTTATATATTAATATAAAAATATGAATTTTATCGATATATCAGTAAATACTTGGTTTTCAGAAGAGACGAAATAATAAAATTATCAAAAATTGTGGGTGTTATCAGGACATTATTGTGTGTCCTGATGTCCTGATTCTGTGTCCTGATGATGTCCTGATGTTATCAGGACATTAGTTGTGTGTCCTGATTCTGTGTCCTGATGAGTTTGTGATCCCAGTGGGAATCGAACCCACTAAAAAAGATTTTAGAGATCTTTCCTCAACCGTTGAGCTGGGATCATATTATTACAAAATTACTCATTTTAATCATACTAAAAAAATTTTATAAAGTTGTTACACCTTTTCGTAAAGTCAACTTAACAAAAAGGTGTAACAACTTTACTTTATTATTTGTCTTTGTAAAAGTCACCCTTTTCTTCTTTATATAATTTTAATAAAGTTTCATAAGTTTCTTTTGCTTCTTTCATCTTTTTTCTTGCCATCTGAATTTTTTCTTCCTTTTCAGAAACAGAAATTTTAATGGAATTGATAGAGTTGGTAGTTGATAACAAACGATGTAAGATACTAAAAAAAGAATTGATTCTTTTCAAAGTCTTATGATTATTGATAAAAAAGATATATTTACAAATCTTCTTCATTTTTTTGATTGATAAATCACTTAAATTTTCATATTTTAAAACTTCGAATTTGAATTCTGTAATATTACCTTTTATTCTATAATCTTTTGAATCAGCCCATTTTTCAATTGATTCAATAGTTTTAATAATTTCGTTCTTTAATTCCATTGTATTGTAAATATAATTTACTGTGTTTTTTGTCGTTGTTTCCATAATATAATTTATTTATTTTTTTTGATATTGAATCTTCCGATAATCTTCCGATAAGACATATTAATCTTCCGAAATCTTCCGAAAAAGGTGACTCAATTTAACCTTTTTCTGTTTTATGGAAACCCATTAAGGCGGCCTTGTCTATGACATAATCATCTCCTTTCTTTTTTATAATTTTTCTTCTCTTTCTGGATAAAATTTTACAATTTTCCCATAATCTTCAATAAATCCGTTTTCCACTTCAATTGAATCGAATGATTTTTGCCAATTAGAATAAGTGGAATAATCTATTTCTTTATATTCATATTTTTGAGACATTTCCAATTGTTCATTAACTCTTCTCTTAAAAGATTCTGCTTCTTCAAGGGTATCAAAATCTTCATAATTGATATAGTGATGATTGTCACCCATACCTGTGTTATACCAATAACATTTAAATTTTACTCTGTATTTCATATTTTCTCCTTTTTTAATTTGTGCGTCTGAAAGGGATCGAACCTCTAATTATTTTCATCTTTGTGCACTTTCCGAAAACAACCAACATCCACTTCGTAAAATACATTCTACTTTTTATCTCGATTTATTACAGTATTCAGTATCATCTGAAGTTGTCCAGACGCTTATTTTATTTATATAATGGTATTATTTCATATTTATAAGTATTACAAATATTATCTGTTCTTTTTATGTTATTTAATGATTCTTCAGCGATTTTGAGTGTTTTATAAATTTTATGATTCCAATATAAATCAGTAAATGTATATTCAACTAAAACTGGAATAATATATTTATAACTTTTAATTTTAACTGTAGAAGTAACTTCAATAACATAACCATAAGGTTCATTCGTTTTCATATTTATATCTTAATTTTTAAATGTTCCAATTATTTTATTATTACTATAATCTATTTTTTTATATTCTTTTTCTCTTTTATTGTAATATTCAGGTCTAATCCATTTATCTCTTTTGTGTTTGAATATTCGAAAAGTTTTTTTAATAAAAAATCTTTCATTTACTAATTTTTTATCAAATTCTGTATATGCTGCAACATTTGTGGAAAATATTGAGTGCCAATATAATTCATAAGCTAATTGCCAAGGTTCTATTTCTTTAACATTATACAATCTATACCAAGTCCAATCATCAGAATCTTCATCACCCACACTTATATCTTCAATCATTTCATACCAATACATTTTATTTTCATATTCACATAATCCATTCATTGGACCATCCCAATAATTGTTATAAAATAAAATTTTTACATTTTCTAATTCTTTCATATTTTTATTGATTATTTTTTTCAAATTTTTCTTTTAATTTAAGATATGTTTCTAAATCTTTCATATCCTGTACATTCTTTCTTTTTATTTCTTCATCTTTCTTTTTCTTTTCCTGTTCAATTCTTTCTTTTTGCCATTGTTCTTCTCTTTTGATTCTGGATTTATATTCATCATCGGTTTCGTCTCTGTAACCATAAAATTCAATATAACTACCTTCGTAATCACCACATCGGTACCATTCGGCACCAATATAATATTTTTCGGCACCCAATTGTTCATAATGATAAATTGTTTCTTTAAGAGATTCAATTGAATCTTCTGTTATTGTCAATTTACCTAAATCTACTTGTACTTTTTGTCTTTCGTAATTCATAATTTGTTTCTCCTTAATTTTTAATTTGTTAATACTAATTTATGATTATTTTTATCAAGTAATCTTTCTGATTTATATTCCTTTAACATAAGGGGCATAGATGATGTGATCCTTCTTGTTTCTTCGGAAGGTTCAATACAGATAGCGGTAATCTGATCATCAATGTCAGATTCCCTAAATATGGAATACTTTAAATTTGTTTTTTGTAATTTTTCTATGAGTTGTTTTAACTCTGATTCATTTTCTACACTAAGACCTGCTAAATAAGGGTTAGAATTCCATTTTTGGGCAATGGATGGATAATCGAAAATGAATTTGGCAACAGAATGTGCCGATTGAATTGCTTGATAGCCCGGATTTAAATCTCTACGGGAAACGATTGTTAATTTGTGTACCTATGACATTTTTTTAATCTTTATTTATTGTTTATATATTAAATTATTTTGGGTTTGTTTTAAATTATACCAGAATTTTTAACAATTGGATTTTCTTTAAATTCTTTTATAAGATTACCTAAAATCAATAATTGTGACATCATTAAATCACCATCAATATTTTCATCTGAAAGTAAAATGGTTCTCCTACAAGTTGATTTTAAATCTTCGAAATTTTCTTTTGTAAATATTTTTTCTTTTTCCATGATTACAAATATAGTAATAATTCTGAAATAAAAAAATTACATAAAGTTTTCTAATACTTTTTTAATCTTATCCCTTATCTTCGCTGATTTTTCAAAGTCCTCATTATCAATGGATTCTTTCAACATATCATTAAGATAATTTCTCTGAATTCCTGATATTTCACAATAAGAAAATTCACAATTCAACATCATATCTTCAAAAACTCTTTTTGTTTTATTGAATTCTTTTTTTAATTTTTGTTTCATTGAAGCGAAATCTTCACCATCATTTACACCATCATTTACACCATCAAAAAAATATGTATCCCCTATTTCCTCATCCAAATCCTTTATCAAGATTTCCATTTTATACATACTTTTATATACATCAACCATAAAATCATCAACTTGATGAATTGTAATATCAATCGGAGTTCCAGTTAATTGATAACTTTCTACTTGTTGTTTTAGATTATTAAATTTAAATTTATATTTTATTTCGGTAATGTATTTGTCAAATACAGAAGAATCACCCAACATCAATCTTGTTAAATTGTCTTTTATTTTCTTTTCATCTAATTTTGTCATATTTTCCATATAGATAACGGTTTCATCCACTACAAAATCAGCATATACAAGATCAACCAAATATGAAAATTCGTTAATGTCGATTTTTGTTTTCATTTTATCTGTTTAATGATTTTTCTAATTCAATTTTCATAGGAAGATATTTTTCTTTATAAAAATCCCATTCTTCTTGTGTGTTCATATCTTCTTCCATCATCTTCCAAAAATGATTAGCAGATGTGAAATCAGTAATACAACCATTATCTACAATTTGATTGAAAAATTGTAAAATACGGAATGAATGCCAAAGACTTTTAACACCCCTGTATAATTCACCATCACAAATTCTTTCTTTAGCCTTATGAAAGGCATTAAAAGATTGATTCATACCTTTATATCTCAACATATCAGGTTTCAATACAAAATTTTTATCTGGTTGAATCATCTTTTCCTGTAATTTGGCAAAAGGTGGTGCATAAATACATTCTAAATATTGTGTTTGATATTCTTTCAATCCATCAAGAAAAATATCAGGTGTATGTACATGGATATTTAAGTTTTCATGACGTATTTCTTGTTTTGCTAACATTGAACAAGCAACAACAA
>Ga0247841_10002239_pt1 | contig 39563 bp, 46 predicted proteins | sample LaCruzMarch2015__2_FD_192410 | JGI IMG/M metagenome (GOLD analysis project Ga0247841, IMG submission 192410) | Freshwater microbial communities from meromictic Lake La Cruz, Castile-La Mancha, Spain - LaCruzMarch2015_18m | ecosystem: Environmental > Aquatic > Freshwater > Lake | place: Spain... | reverse complement strand
TCGAAGTATATGCCGAGCTACCTCGGCTGGCACCGTATGATCGAGCGCGACGGCGACCGGCTCACGCCACGGCATATCATCGCAGAGGCGTTCGGTTAGCACCTACGTCAAGCCGAAACACAGCCTTTTTCGAAGGGATGCACGATGGAAAAGATTGTCATAGGACATGGGCATTTGCAGGCTTGCCTCGCGCATAAAGGCGCTGAATTGGTTGAATTGAAAGATAGCCGTGGACGGGCGTTGCTTTGGCATGGTGATGCGGCCTTCTGGACAGGGCGATCCCCGCTGTTGTTTCCAATCGTCGGCCGCTTGCCCAATGATACGGCTGTGATCGACGGCAAGTCTTACGCTCTGTCCTCGCACGGGTTTGCTCGGACGTCTGAATTCGCGCTGGTCTCATCAGACGCATCTTCATGCCATTTCGAACTCAAATCGAGCGCGGCGACACTGGAGCGCTACCCATTTGCGTTCCGGCTTGGCGTCACCTACAGGGTTCGTGATTGCGCGCTCGAGGTCGTTGCAACGGTGACGAACGATTCCGACACGGCGATGCCGATGTCTTTTGGCTATCATCCGGCGTTCTTGTGGCCGATTGAAGCGGGAGTGGCTCGCGACGCGCATACCATCGCGTTTGAGAAGCCGGAGCCTGCGATGGTACGCCGGACGGTGGATGGATTGCTAACGAACGTAGCGCACGCCTCTCCGCTCGTCGGGCAGACCCTGCGTTTGTGCGACGACTTGTTCGTCGATGGTGTCATCATTTTTGAGGCTTTGGAGAGCCGTCAGGTGACCTACTCTGCGCCGGGAGGTACGGCGATCAGGGTCAGCGCTCCAGACTTGCCGCACTTGGGGATTTGGACAAAGCCGGGTGCGCCATTTATTTGTATTGAGCCCTGGCAGGGTCATGCAACGCCCGCCGATTTCAAAGGCGAACTCAAGGACAAGCCCGGTATGATTTCGCTCGATCCCGGCGCGTCACGGGTGTTTGCGATGACGATAGAGGTGATCAGCGATTGAGCGCGATTCCGACGATTACTACGATAGAACAGGTGGTGCCGTTTCGATCGTGCCGTTTGCTATCGTGGTTGGTTGAGCGTTGCAACGATTTGTGATGCGATCCGCGCTGCGCCCGACGTTGGTGGGACGTTAACGCTGGATTTGGCTGACAGTCGCTGGTGTGCTGCTGCCAGATGTTCGGCGGTGAGGTGTTGAAGCGGCAGGTTGAAATCTTCGAAGCGCCCATAGTGGGCGCACCATTGGCGGAAGCTCGCCGTTTCTGGCCACTCGTCTCTCAAGACAACGATGCAGGGTGTGTTCGCAGTTGCTGCTTCCGACACGATCCCATAACCGGATTTTGCGACGATCAGGTCAGCGGAGCCGACGAGATCAAGAAACGGCAACCCAGCATCTTGAAAGGACACCCACGGGGGCTTGCTCGCCCAATGTTGGGGGCCAATGCAGATGAGTGGTGGGTTGGAGGTCGCAGGTATCGATGGCGGCGGCTCCGATTCGGATTGCGTGAAGGAAAATGCAACGATCAGGGTCTCGTTGGGTGCCTTAAGGTTCCAACTCAGCTCTGGGGTGCGTCGGGTGGCGTTCGAGACGACGAGTTCGGGGACCGGCACGGTTGAAAACCTGTGCATCGGTGTGCCCGGTTCCAAACGGAGCCACAGGTTCGCCGTCCTGTATATCTCGGACATATCGGTCAGGACTGTGCCAATGCCCGGCCAATCACCGCAAAGTTGCTCAACGATGTCGTGCCAATTAATGGACGAGAATACGACCGATGGGATGTTGGCGCTCCGGCTTGCGGCCAATACCAAGTAGCCAGCATTGGACACGACCAGGTCGACCGCGTCGTCTCTCAAGCTGGCGGCGATGGCTTGCGTTGTCGGCGCGATCGAGCGATGCAGGTTCACATAGCGCGCCGCTGATGCTGCCCTGTCGAAGGCAAACGACGATGTCATCAACAGACCAAAATCGTCCGACGCGTGGCGATATTGGAAGGGCAATCCGATGCGGGCTTGAAGCACCTGGAGAGGGATGCCTGATCGAACGATGATGTTGGCCTGCGGCAAGAGAACTGCCACGGCCTTAATGACGGGTGCCGATTGAGCCAGATGGCCGAGCCCATGGGCGCTGATGTCGAACAGGATTGTCGGTGGGCGTGGCATTGCCTGTTTCAAACTCAGGGCGTTGAGCTGCCGTGTCGGCGACTGCGATCATACTCGCATGTCAATTGAATGAACGCGCATCGGTTTTCAACATGTCTTTGCGCATCGAGCCGCTTTGGTTGTTGCGATCTCCAGAGCGACGGCCTCTATTCAAGACTTGAGATTCGGCCGGAAGGCCCGACGCTGCGGGCTGCGCTGGGCGCATCGTGGCCCATGCTGCAGGTTGGATACGGAGTTATGGCATTGAAGGTGAGTCATTGTAGCGCTGCTGCGATCGGGTGCGTCAGCATTGCGATGATCTTCGCTTCGGCTGGACCCGCACTCGCTTACATCGATCCGGGTTCAGCGTCCATGCTGCTGCAGGGGATCATCGGTGCGGTTGCTGGAGCTGCTGCGGGTGTTGGAATTTACTTCCAACGCATTCGCGCTTTTTTTGCGGGATTTTCGAAAGCAAAGCCTGATCATGACCCTGACGGAACCAAACCAAAGCCAAAGTGACGTGACGGACTCGGCGATTTCGGCTGATCCGGGATCGTACCGGGATCCGTCCGCGCGGGTTGTGCATCGCGGTTTAGATGTTCTTCGCGTCTTGTCCGAGGCCGGGGCGCGGGATTTTCGCGGTTATTCAAGCTGCGATGTCATTCAACGACTCCAGCGCGAGGGTCGGCTGATTGCCGCTGTGCAAATTGAGAATGAGGCGGACGTTTTGACGGCGTCGGGTTTGCAGCATGCAGCCCTGACACTGGCTCACCCGCGGCTTTCGCCGATTACTTATCCGTTCGAATGGCCATTTGCCGTGCTGAAGATGGCGGCCTTGGCCCATCTCGACCTCCACTTAGAGCTATTGGCTGATGGGCTCACATTGCGTGATGCCAGCGCGTATAACATCCAATTTCTGGGCACGCAGCCGGTGTTTATCGACATCACGTCCATCCGCCCTTATGTCGACGGCGAGATGTGGGACGCGCACGAGCAGTTCGTGCGGCAGTTTCTTGGTCCTTTGGCGTTGGAAGCCTACACGGGTGTGTCGTTTGCGCCGTTCTTGCGATCGTGCCTTGAGGGAATCCCCGTCAGCGATCTTGCGCCCTTGCTACCGGCGCGGGCGCGCTTTGACGTTGCCATGATCACGAACGTTTTTGCTCTCGCGATGTTGGAGCGCCGTGTTTTACGGCAAGCTGGCGCGCCGGTGCGTTCTGACAGGCCGACCGTGCGTCAGTTGCCCAAAACGGCTTTCGTTGCGATTTTGCGTTCGATGCGAAAGAGCATTGCACGGTTGGAGCCCAAGGTTCGGCGCGAGACCGATTGGTCGGGATATGCGACAGACAATAGCTACGCCGAGGCTGCAACGGCGGCGAAAAGTGAGGCCATCACACGAATTGTCGCCGTGACCGGTGCGAGACGTGTGGTCGATGCTGGCTGTAACGACGGGGTGTTTTCAATGGCGGCGCTTGCGGGCGGCGCGACCTCGGTGATCGGCCTCGATGCCGACGGCCCCTCTCTCGATCGCTATTTCCGCAGAGCGCAGACGGGGGGGCTGAATATGCTGCCGTTGCGCGTCGATCTGGCCAATGCTTCGCCGTCTCAGGGATGGGGCGGGGTCGAGCGGTCCGGACTGTTTGAGCGCGTGCGCTCCGACTTCGTCATAGCGCTTGCTATTCTGCATCATCTGGTCATCGGGCGAAACGTGCCAATGAACGATGCCGTCGCCTTCGTTGCCGGCCTGGGTGACGTTGGCGGCATCGTTGAATTCGTGCCGGCTGGTGATCCCATGGCCGCGGCAATGCTCGGCCGGAGGCCGGGACTGTTTCCCGACTACACCCCCGAACACTTCTTTGCTTGCTTGCAGCGTTACGCGGATGTGGTCGAGGTCGTGCCACTTCCCGACAGCTCCCGTTTCCTGGTGCACTTCCGGCGCAAAGTTGCGGTCGCATAGCGATGAGAAGCACTGTCCTCGTGCGCACGGCCACTCTGTTTGCTGCATTGGGCGGGTTGGTTCTTCCGGCGCTTTTCAGTCTTGGTTATACGTCTGACTCGATCGAGCTGCTTGCAGCTGTCGCGCTCGTTGCTGCGCTGGCGGTCATTGCGGGCGCTGCAACGGCTATCTTGCCGCAGCGCGCCTTCAATATGGTGTGCGCGGCCATCGCGGTCGTGAGCACGGAAATCTATCTCGGCTTGCACTTGGGTCCTGAGGCCGTCATCGGCATTTCGATCTGCCTGATGGTGCTTGGGCTGGTGCTGGTTGAGGGCTTTGCGCCGATGATCGCGGCGGCCTCAATGGCCAGTTTAGGCGTGGCAGCCCTGAATAGGCCGGTGTTCATTCGACACGAGACACCGCTCAGTCAAGTTCAGAGCACTTTGCCCACCGTTATCCACGTCATATTGGACGAGTACGGCGCGCACGACAGTTTTCCATCTCATCTGGTGCCGCCGGCGACGACGGCAGCGATGGACCGATGGTTTCAGGAGCGCGGGTTTGTCCATGCCCGCCGTGCCTATAGCGACGAAGAATGGACGCAACGCTCCATCGCGCGGGTGCTCAATCCGCAGACCCATGACGTTTTAGACGTGTTGAGGAAAGACGATAAGACAGCGATCTCGACCTGGAGCCTTCAGACATCGTCGGCGCTGAACGATATTGCTGCGATGCGGCGGCCAGCGGTGGCGTCCTCGTCGTATTTCAATATTGCGGCAGCGCTGGAGACGTCGACGGCGCGAGGCCCTGTAACGATTTATAATTATGGCGTGCCGTCACCGACGCTTGGTCTGTCTGGGATGGGCGCGGCCGACCGGTTTCGCGTTATGGGTGCCTTGGTCAGTTCTTGGCTTTACTGGCGCCAGAAGGTGATGCCGTACCATAACTGGCTGGCTTATACGGATGTCGGTCGGTTCGTGTTTCGCTGGCAGCAAGCCAAAGATCGTCTGCATCCGCTGACGAGCCGTCTGATGCTCGAAGAAGTGACGCGAAAACAGATTCCGCAATTGGGCCGCGGGGAATATCTGCTGGTGCATGTACTTCTGCCCCATCATCCATATGTGTTCGACCGGTCATGCCGGTTGCGTCCCGTGGATCAGTGGTTGAACCCCTTTCGCTGGCCCGATGACGACACGATGGCTGACCGGGCGCGCCGGTATCCGCTTTACGCCGAACAGATCGAATGTACGTTGACATTGGTCGATCAGCTTCTCGGTGCGATCGACCGCAATCCGAGCCTTCGCGATGCCACCGTGATTTTGCATGGCGATCACGGGAGCCGGATTGGGATGAAGGACTGGAAAAAATATGCAGCCGAGGGTTATTCCGAGCAAGCCTCGCTGCTGGACTGGCACGCGACGCTGTTCGCCGTCCGATTTGCGGATCGTAAGGCGCGGACGGTCGATCGGCCCATATCGCTGCCTGACGCCATGGACCATTTGGTCAAGCAGGACTTTACGACCTTCGATGACGCAAAACTGCCGACGCGCGATAGTGGTTGAAGATGTATCCTCAATAGTCGGCCGGTGCCTGTCTTGGGCTCGCTGTTCGTCATGCGCGAGCGCGGAGTGCGGGTGTGGTCGCGGTGGTTTTGGGGGGTGGGTGCGCCGGTGGGTATTGTGTGTGCGCCCATATGGGTCCATTGAGAACGTCGGCGCTGGTTTGGGCTGGGCGTAACTCAGGGGTGTTGGATGCTGGTTGTCACGACGAACGATTTGCCTGGCTATCGTATCGTGCGGCATGTGGGGCTGGTGCGCGGCCTGACGGTTCGGTCGCGCAGCGTCGTCGGCAATATCGGCGCGGCGATCCAAACGTTCTTTGGCGGGAACATTTCAATCTATCAGAAGCTTTGCGAGCAGACGCGGCAGGAAGCCTACGACCTGCTGGTGGCTGAAGCGCACCGGGCTGGCGCCAACGCCGTGATTGGCATGCGCTACGACGCCAACGAAATCGCGGCGGCTGTGACTGAGGTGCTGGCCTATGGTACGGCGGTGGTCGTTGAGGAGATTCGCTGACGATTTCGCTGGGGTCGGTCCGTTTTGCCCGGGCGTTTTGGCGCGCTGCAACAATTGTTTGTTTTGGTGCGTGACAAGTGCGCCAAACTAAGATAACGAACCTGACTCTGGTTGGTTGATTCGTGTGCGTGCGCTCTTGGGCTTGTGAAAGCGTTTTGTGCGTGCGGATGCGGATTTTCCGGGTAACGGGTTTGCTTTAGGGGTTTAGCTCAGCTGGTAGAGCGTCGGTCTCCAAAACCGAAGGTCGTGGGTTCGATCCCCCCAGCCCCTGCCATTGCCGCCGGTGGCGGATATACGCCGTCTCTGACGGTGCTGTTGGATATGGGCGCGCTGTGCAGTGATGCATGGCAGGCGCCCCTTACGCGTTAAGGAGCGCGTCAGCGGTCCGGTGGCGCTGGTTTGTTTGAGATTTACGCGCGGCAACGCGTTCTACCTGGCGCGACGACCGCGCTGATTGATGTGAATTGCGGCAGCAATGCCGTCCGTTCAAGTTTTGAGAAGGACTGACTGATGGCGCGTTACAACCCGATCGAGTTCATCAACGAAGTCCGCCATGAAGTCAGCAAAGTCACTTGGCCCACGAACCGCGAAGTTTGGATCACTACCGTTCTGGTCGGGATCATGGTGACGGTGGCGTCGTTGTTCTTCCTGCTTGCCGATCAGGTGATCGGATTTTTTGTGAAAGCATTGCTGAGCTTGGGGAAATAGCCCCGGATCGCGTTATCCGGGCCGCTTGCCCGGTTGCAGTCGACACGATTGATCAGGCAGCGCTGCACCACAGTGCGCGACACGAAAGTTACTTTGATGGCAAAGCGTTGGTATATTGTTCACGCATATACGAATTTTGAACGCAAGGTCGCCGACAGTATTCGCGAGCGGGCGAAAGCTGGCGGGATGGATCACCTGTTCGATGAAATCGTGGTGCCGACAGAGCACGTCATTGAGATCAAGCGCGGACGTAAAGTCGAGGCGGAGCAGAAGTTGCTGCCGGGGTATGTGCTCGTCAAGATGGAGATGACCGACCCTGCGTTTGTTCTGATCAAGAACACGCCGAAGGTTACTGGGTTCCTGGGGGCCGATAACAAGCCAATGGCGATCCCCGAGGCGCAGGCGCTGGCGATGATCAATCAGGCCAAAGACGGGGTCGAGCGGCCCAAGCCCACGATCACGTTTGAAGTCGGCGAGCAAGTTAAAGTGGCCGATGGGCCGTTTGCTTCGTTCTCGGGTCACGTTGAAGAAGTCGACGAAGAGCGGGCGCGCCTCAAGGTCGCGGTGTCGATCTTCGGGCGTCCAACGCCGGTCGAATTGGAGTTCACGCAGGTCGAAAAGATGGCCGGAGCGAGCTGAGACTAAGTTTACCGGCGCGATGAGCGCTGGTTTTGGGACCTCGAGATGATCTTGAGGTTCTTGCTTGCGGGAGGAAGGCTCAGATGTCGAGCCGACCGTTGACCGCTAACCCTGGGAATGTCCGCAAGACCAAGCGGGTTTTTCCATCATCCTCACGGGGAGACTATGGCGAAGAAAATTGAAGGTTACATCAACCTCCAGGTGAAGGCGGGGCAGGCTAACCCCTCGCCGCCAATCGGACCGGCGCTGGGTCAGCGCGGACTGAACATCATGGAATTCTGCAAATCGTTCAATGCCAAGACGAAGGACATGGAGCCGGGCACGCCGATTCCCGTCAAGATCACGGCATTCTCGGATCGCTCGTTCACCTTTATCATGAAGACGCCGCCTGCGTCGTTCTTCTTGAAGCGGATGGCGAAGCTGACCGAAGGGTCGAAGACTCCGGGCCGGACGGTCGCTGGCGAAGTGACGATGGCGCAGGTGCGCGAGATTGCCAAGACAAAGATGGCCGATCTCAACACCGACGATATGGATCAGGCAGCCAAGACCATTGCGGGTTCCGCCCGTTCAATGGGCATCAAGGTGGTGGATTAATCATGACCAAGATGACCCCTGAGCAAATCAAAGCCGTCCGGCTCGCCGGTGGCAAACGTATGGCCGCCGTTGGCGAGGGTATCGACCCCAACAAGGCCTACGCCATCGACGAAGCTGTCAAGTTGATCAAGGCCCGCGCCAAGTCGAAGTTCGACGAGACCGTGGAAGTCGCGATGAATTTGGGCGTCGATCCCAAGCATGCCGATCAGATGGTTCGCGGCGTATGCAACCTGCCGAACGGCTCTGGCCGCACGGCGCGCGTGGCCGTGTTTGCGCGCGGCGCGAAGGCTGAAGAAGCCAAGGCGGCGGGCGCTGATCTCGTGGGTGCGGAAGACCTCGTCGAGATCGTGTCCAAGGGCACGGTTGCGTTCGAGCGCTGCATTGCAACGCCGGACATGATGGGTCTCGTTGGACGTCTGGGTAAGGTGCTCGGCCCCCGTGGTCTGATGCCGAACCCGCGCGTTGGGACGGTGACCATGGACGTCGCTGGAGCGGTTCGCGGTGCCAAGGGCGGTGCGGTCGAGTTCCGCGTCGAGAAGGCGGGCATCGTGCACGCCGGTATCGGCAAGGCGAGCTTCACTGAGAAGGCGCTGGTGGAAAACATCCGTGCGTTCGTCGATGCCGTTGTGAAGCAGAAGCCAGCCGGCGCCAAGGGCAACTACGTCAAGAAGGTCTCCATCAGCTCGACCATGGGTCCGGGCGTGAAGGTGGACAGCTCGACCGTTGTTGTCGCGCAGCCGACGCAGGGCTGATTTTGAATTCCGCGAGGCGTTCCCCATATGCGGGGGTCGCCTTGCGGTGACTGCTGGACGGGAGGGCTTTGGCTCGACCATCCAGGACTGTCCGAGATTGCAGGCTTTGGGTGCCTTGTTCGCGAGGCGCTCGATGAAATCCCAAACGTTGTGGGGGCCCGCAGGAGACAGGAGACGACAACTGCAAATTTCGGGGCGGTTTTCCGTTCCGGCACTGCGGTTTGAACCTTCTGGGTCAGCACCGTGCCGCTTCTTTCGAGAGGCGCGCGGCAGGACAGACAACCCGTCGTTTTCAAGGCTCGCCTGCGGGTGGGCGGTGAAGCGGCAAGGTGCAACCCGCCTGGTCCATCCGGATCAGGCCCTATAGGAGACGCAAGCGTGGATAGAGCGGCTAAACAAGCGCTCGTGACGACGATGCACGAGGTGTTCAAAGACACCGGTGTGGTCGTTGTCGCCCACAATAACGGCATGGTGGCGGCTCAGTCGGCCGAATTCCGCAAAAAGGTCAAAGAGGCCGGCGGTAAGGTCAAAGTCGTCAAGAACAACCTCGCCAAGCTTGCATTGAAGGATACCGAATTCGCTGGGATCATTGGACTTTTCAAGGGGCCAACCGTGTTGGCCTACTCGAAGGATCCGATCGCTGCTGCGAAGGCGGCCAACGCATACGCCAAGACCAACGACAAGCTGGTCATCATTGGCGGTGCGATGGGTTCGACCATCCTCGATGCGAAGGGCGTGAAAGCGCTCGCCGATCTGCCCTCACTCGATGAACTGCGAGCCAAGCTCGCCGGACTTCTCAACGCGCCCGCGACGAAACTCGCGCGCACGATCAAGGAACCCGGTGCTGCTCTTGCCCGCGTCATTCATGCGAAGGCATCTGCGGAGGCTCCGGCTCCGGCCGAAGGTTGAGACATGCCGTGGGCGGCATCGGAAACGGTGCCACGCACAACATCCAACGGGTCACCGGCAACGGGCCCAAATAAACGCAAACGGTTCAAATCGCAAAGGAAGTCAACTATGTCTGATCTCGCAAAGATCGTCGATGAGCTGTCCAAGCTGACGGTTCTTGAAGCTGCCGACCTCGTCAAGATGCTCGAAGAAAAGTGGGGCGTTTCTGCCGCTGCTGCCGTTGCTGCTGCAGGCCCTGCCGCTGCTGCTGCACCTGCTGCTGAAGCCCAGACCGAATTCACGGTGTTCCTGAAGTCGGGCGGCGAAAAGAAGATCAACGTCATTAAGGAAGTCCGCGCTCTGACCGGCCTCGGCCTCAAGGAAGCCAAGGACCTCGTTGAAGCCGGTGGCAAGGCCGTCAAGGAAAACGTTTCCAAGGACGAAGCCGCCAAGATCAAGAAGCAGCTCGAAGACCAAGGTGCGGTCGTCGAAGTCAAGTAATCGGGTGGGAGTTGGGCGTAGGGAGATTGGGCGTTGGTACAAAATCAACTCCCTACTCCCCATTCCCTGCTCCCAACTGCACGATCGACGGTTTTCCAGAGAACCACCTGCCCTGAGGGGCACATAGGGTTTTTCGGCAAGCCGTTTTAAGCGGTGAGAATCAGAAAGACGCGGGTTTGGCGGCCCGCGACGCAACATCAACGGCGGGCTCGTCACCCGCCGGTCACAGGAGCGGACATGGCTGACACAATTTACGGCCGTAAGCGGATCCGGAAGACTTTCGGGTCGGCCCAAGAGGTCGCAAAGATGCCGAACCTCATCGAGGTTCAGAAGAGCTCGTACGACGACTTTTTGATGGTGAAGGAACCACCAGGCGGCCGCAAGGACGACCATGGTCTGCAGTCCGTGTTCAAGAGCGTGTTCCCGATTTCCGATTTCTCGGGACGGGCGACCCTTGAGTTCGTGCGCTATGAATTCGAGCCGCCCAAGTACGATGTCGACGAGTGCATGCAGCGCGATATGACCTACGCGGCGCCGCTCAAGGTGAAGCTGCGGCTGATCGTGTTCGACGTCAACGAAGAAACGGGCTCCAAGTCCATCAAGGACGTCAAAGAGCAGGACGTCTACATGGGCGACATGCCGCTCATGACGCTGAACGGCACGTTCGTCATCAACGGCACCGAGCGCGTGATCGTCTCGCAGATGCACCGGTCGCCGGGCGTGTTCTTCGATCACGATCGCGGCAAAACGCATTCGTCGGGCAAGTTGCTGTTTGCGGCCCGGATCATTCCGTATCGCGGTTCGTGGCTCGACTTTGAGTTCGACGCCAAGGACGTCGTGTACGTGCGTATCGACCGCCGCCGCAAGTTGCCGGTGACGACGCTGCTGTACGCGCTTGGCCTCAACGACGAAGAGATCCTGTCGACGTTCTACGGCATGGTGCCGGTCAAGGACAGCAAGCACGGTTGGAAGCTGCCGTACGTTGCCGAAAAGATGCGCGGCGTCACGCCGGTGTTTGAACTCAAGGACGCCAAGACAGGCGAAGTGATTGCCAAGGCCGGCGAGAAGGTCACCGCGCGCAAGGCACGTGAACTGGCTGAAGGCGGGCTGAAAGAAGTTCTTATTTCGTCGGAAGATCTGGCTGGCAAGTATCTCGCCGAAGACATCATCAACTACGAGACCGGGCAGATCTACGCGGAAGCCGGGGAAGAACTCGACGACAAGCTGCTGGCCGAAATCAAGGATCAGAAGATCAAGGAATTCAACATCCTTGATATCGATCACGTGAACATCGGCGCGTTCATCCGCAACACGCTCAACGTCGACAAGAACTCCAACAGCGAAGAAGCGCTGATGGACGTGTATCGCGTTATGCGTCCGGGCGAGCCGCCCACGTTGGAAACGGCAACGACGCTGTTCCACGGGTTGTTCTTCGATTCGGAGCGCTACGACCTGTCGGCCGTTGGCCGCGTGAAGATGAACATGCGCCTCGAGACGACGGCGGAAGACACCGTGCGCGTGCTGCGCCGCGAAGACATCCTGGCCGTGATCAAGACGCTGGTCGATCTGCGCGACGGGCGCGGGGCGATCGACGACATCGACAACCTCGGCAACCGGCGTGTGCGTTCGGTCGGCGAGTTGATGGAAAACCAGTACCGGGTTGGTCTGTTGCGCATGGAGCGCGCGATCAAGGAGCGGATGAGCTCGGTCGATATCGATCTGGTCATGCCGCAGGATCTGATCAACGCCAAGCCGGCGGCTGCTGCCGTGCGCGAGTTCTTCGGCTCGTCGCAGCTGTCGCAGTTCATGGACCAGACCAATCCGCTGTCGGAAATCACCCACAAGCGTCGTCTTTCGGCGCTTGGCCCCGGTGGTCTGACGCGCGAACGCGCCGGCTTTGAAGTGCGCGACGTTCATCCCACGCACTATGGCCGTATCTGCCCGATTGAGACGCCGGAAGGCCCTAACATCGGTCTGATCAACTCGCTGGCGACCTTTGCCCGCGTCAACAAGTATGGGTTCATCGAAAGCCCCTACCGGAAGGTTGTGGACGGTAAGCTGACGAACGAGGTCGCTTATCTGTCGGCTGCCGAAGAAGAGCGCCACTACGTCGCTCAGGCCAACGCCGAAGTCGACAGCAAGGGTAAGCTCGTCGGCGAGAATACGATCTGCCGGTATCGCGGGGACGTGTTGCCCGCGCCGATCGATAAGGTCGACTACATCGACGTGTCGCCTAAACAGCTCGTGTCGGTTGCCGCAGCCCTCATTCCGTTCCTGGAAAACGACGACGCCAACCGCGCGTTGATGGGCTCCAACATGCAGCGTCAGGCTGTGCCGCTGATCCGCGCGGAGGCTCCGCTTGTGGGCACCGGTATGGAAGAGATCGTTGCGCGCGATTCGGGTGCTGCGATTGCGGCTCGCCGGACGGGGATTGTCGATCAGCTCGACGCTCAGCGTATCGTTATCCGCGCGACGGAAGAGCAAGATCCGTCCAAGCCGGGCGTTGACATTTACCGCCTGCGCAAGTTCCAGCGCTCGAACCAGAACACCTGCATCAACCAGCGACCGCTGGTGAACGTGGGCGACAGCGTACGGGCTGGCGACATTATCGCAGACGGTCCCTCGACGGACCTTGGCGATCTGGCGCTCGGCAAGAACGTGCTCGTGGCGTTCATGCCCTGGCAGGGTTACAACTTCGAAGATTCGATCCTGATGTCGGAACGGATCGTGTCGGACGACATCTTCACCTCGATCCACATCGAGGAATTCGAAGTCATGGCGCGCGATACCAAGCTCGGGCCCGAAGAAATCACGCGCGACATTCCCAACGTTTCGGAAGAAGCGCTGAAAAACCTCGACGAAGCGGGCATCGTCTACATCGGCGCCGAAGTGCATCCGGGCGACATTCTTGTCGGCAAGATTACACCCAAGGGCGAGAGCCCGATGACGCCGGAAGAAAAGCTGCTGCGGGCCATCTTCGGCGAAAAGGCCTCCGATGTTCGCGATACGTCGTTGCGTCTGCCACCGGGCGTGTCGGGCACGATCGTTGAAGTGCGCGTGTTCAACCGTCACGGCGTCGAAAAAGACGAACGCGCCATGGCGATCGAGCGCGAAGAAATCGAACGGCTCGCCAAGGACCGCGACGACGAACTCCAGATCCTTGACCGCAACGTGTTCGCGCGGTTGAAGGAAGCCCTGATGGGTCAGGAAGTCGCCAAGGGTCCCAAGGGTGCTCGCAAGGGGACCAACATCGACGAGGCGATCCTGGCCGACATCCCACGCTCGCAGTGGTGGGAAATCGGCTTGGCCGACGAAAAGTCGATGGGTGCGGTCGAGGCTATCGGCAAGCAGTACGAAGACGCCAAGAAGAGTCTGGAACGCCGCTTCGTCGACAAGGTCGACAAGTTGCAGCGTGGCGACGAACTGCCTCCCGGCGTGATGAAGATGGTCAAGGTCTTCGTCGCCGTGAAGCGTAAAATCCAGCCCGGCGACAAGATGGCTGGCCGTCACGGCAACAAGGGCGTGGTGTCGCGCATTGTGCCGTGTGAAGACATGCCGTTCCTTGAAGACGGCACCCACGTCGACGTGGTTCTGAACCCGCTGGGCGTGCCGTCGCGCATGAACGTCGGGCAGATCCTCGAAACGCATTTGGGCTGGGCCTGCCGCGGCCTGGGCCGGATCATCGACGAGGCGCTGGCGAAGTTCCACGAAAGCCACGATTCGAAAAACCTGCGCGAGACACTGGCTAAGATCTACGTCAACGGCGAGATCGATGCGAAGTTGCCGGAGAGCGATCTGGTGCTGGTTGCGGAGAACCTGAAGAAGGGCGTTCCGGTGGCAACGCCGGTGTTTGACGGTGCGCGCGAGCCCGACATCAACGAGATGCTCGAAGCGGCAGGCTTTGACACGTCGGGCCAGTCCTGGCTGCACGATGGCCGGACCGGCGAGCCATTCGACCGTAAGGTGACGGTCGGCTACAAGTACGTGCTGAAGCTGCACCACCTTGTGGACGACAAGATCCACGCGCGTTCGATCGGGCCTTACTCGCTTGTGACCCAGCAGCCGCTGGGCGGCAAGGCGCAGTTCGGTGGTCAGCGCTGGGGAAATGGAGGTCTGGGCGCTCGAAGCGTACGGGGCCGCCTATACCTTGCAGGAAATGCTGACGGTGAAGTCCGACGACGTTGCTGGCCGTACCAAGGTGTATGAGTCGATCGTGCGCGGCGATGATGCGTTCGAAGCCGGCGTGCCGGAAAGCTTCAACGTGCTCGTTAAGGAAATGCGCGCGCTTGGTCTCAACGTCGAGCTGACGAACTCGGAAGTGCTGCCGGTTGCTCCCCCCGATGAGCCAGCAGAACGTCCGTTGCTGCCACCGGCCGCTGCTGAGTGAACACGATGACGAGGGGCGGATGGCGCGCAATGCGCTTGCCGCCGCCCCTCACCCTAACCCTCTCCCCGTGAAAAACGGGGAGAGGGGACAAGATTTTGGCCCCCATACGGAGAGTGCCCGATGAACGAAATTAGCAATATCTTCAAGCAACAGGCCCCGTTGCCGACGTTCGATCAGATCAAGATTTCGATCGCATCGCCCGACGACATTCTGTCGTGGTCGTTCGGCGAGATCAAAAAGCCAGAGACGATCAACTACCGCACGTTCAAGCCGGAGCGCGACGGTCTGTTCTGCGCCCGCATCTTCGGGCCGATCAAGGACTATGAGTGCCTGTGCGGCAAGTACAAGCGCATGAAGTACAAGGGCCTGATCTGCGAAAAGTGCGGCGTTGAAGTCACGCTTGCCAAGGTGCGCCGTGAGCGCATGGGGCACATCGATCTGGCAGCGCCCGTCGCCCACATCTGGTTTTTGAAGTCTCTGCCGTCGCGTATCGGCCAATTGCTCGACATGGGTCTTAAAGACCTTGAGCGGGTGCTCTACTTTGAAAACTACATCGTCATCGAGCCAGGCGTTACCCCGTTCAAGGAACGCCAGTTGCTGACGGAAGAGCAGTACAATGCAGCCGTCGAAGAGCACGGTCAGGACTTTACGGCTGGCATCGGCGCGGAAGCGATCCGCGAAATTCTGGCGGGCATGGACCTGCCGAAGATCAAAGATCAACTCCGGCAGGAAATCTCTGAAGCAACGACCGAGCTCAAGCCCAAGAAGCTCGGCAAGCGGCTGAAGGTCGTGGAAGCGTTCATCGAGTCGGGCAACCGGCCCGAGTGGATGATTTTGACCCAGGTGCCGGTCATTCCGCCGGAACTGCGTCCGCTGGTGCCGCTGGATGGCGGGCGCTTTGCGACATCGGATTTGAACGACCTCTACCGTCGCGTCATCAACCGCAACAACCGTCTCAAGCGGCTGATGGAATTGCGTGCGCCCGACATCATCATCCGCAACGAAAAGCGGATGCTGCAGGAAGCGGTCGACGCACTCTTCGACAACGGTCGCCGTGGCCGCGTCATCACGGGTGCTAACAAGCGTCCGCTGAAATCGCTTGCCGATATGCTCAAGGGTAAGCAGGGCCGGTTCCGTCAGAACCTGCTCGGCAAGCGCGTCGATTATTCGGGCCGTTCGGTGATCGTGGTTGGTCCCGAACTCAAGTTGCATCAGTGCGGGTTGCCCAAGAAGATGGCGCTCGAACTGTTCAAGCCGTTCATCTATGCGCGACTGCAGACGCTGGGACAGGCCGCGACCGTAAAGCAGGCCAAGAAGCTCGTCGAGAAGGAAAAGCCGGAAGTCTGGGACGTTCTCGACGAGGTCATCCGCGAGCATCCCATCCTGCTCAACCGCGCGCCGACGCTTCACCGGTTGGGCATTCAGGCGTTCGAGCCGATGCTGATCGAAGGCAAGGCGATCCAGCTGCACCCGCTCGTGTGTTCGGCGTTCAACGCTGATTTCGACGGCGACCAGATGGCCGTCCACGTGCCGCTGTCGCTCGAAGCGCAGTTGGAAGCGCGCGTGCTGATGATGTCGACGAACAACATTCTCCACCCAGCCAGCGGCGCGCCGATCATCGTGCCGTCGCAGGATATCGTGCTTGGCCTCTATTACCTGTCGCTGGTGCGCGACAAGGAACCGGGCGAAGGCATGATGTTTGGGTCGGTCGGCGAAATGCGCCATGCGCTGGACGCTGGCATCGTGACGCTGCACGCCAAAATCAAAGGCCGCTTCCGGGCCGTTACGCCAGAAGGCGAAGAAGACATTCAGCTGCACGACACGACGCCGGGCCGCATGATTTTGGGCGAACAGCTGCCCAAGCAGCCAGGCGTCAAGTTCAGCCTCGTCAACCAACTGCTGACCAAGAAGAACATCTCCGGCATGATCGACGCCGTCTACCGTAACTGCGGCCAGAAGGAGACGGTGATCTTCTGCGACCGCATCATGGCGGCGGGCTTCCACCACGCGTTCAAGGCCGGCATCTCGTTCGGCAAGGACGATATGCAGATCCCCGAAACGAAGGCAAAGCGCGTGGCAGCGGCGGCCGAGCTCGTGCGCGAGTTCGAGCAGCAGTACAACGACGGCCTGATCACGCGGCTTGAGAAGTACAACAAGGTCGTGGACGCCTGGTCGAAGTGCACGGACCAGATCTCGAAAGAGATGATGGAACGCATTTCGTCGGTGCACATCGATCCTGTGACAGGGCGCGAGAAGCCGATCAATTCGGTTTACATGATGTCGCATTCGGGCGCGCGTGGTTCGCCCACCCAGATGCGTCAGCTGGCGGCGATGCGCGGTCTGATGACCAAACCGTCGGGCGAGATCATCGAAACGCCGATCATTTCGAACTTCAAGGAAGGCCTCACCGTTCTCGAGTACTTCAACTCGACGCACGGTGCCCGTAAGGGACTGGCCGACACGGCGCTCAAGACGGCAAACTCGGGTTACCTGACGCGCCGTCTGGTCGACGTGGCGCAGGATGCGATCATCTCGGAAGAAGATTGCGGTACGGACGCCGGGATCAAGGTCCAGGCCGTGGTGGATGCTGGTAACGTCGTCGTGGCGCTGTCGGGCCGTGTGCTCGGTCGTACGGCTGCCGAAGACGTGATCGATCCGGCAACAGGCAAGGTGCTGATCGAGAACGGCAAGCTGATCGAAGAAAAGCATGCCGAGGCGATGGACAAAGCGCAGGTGCAGGAAGTTCGCATCCGCTCGGTGCTGACGTGCGAGACGATCACGGGCGTCTGCGGCAAGTGCTATGGTCGCGACCTTGCCCGCGGGACGCCGGTCAACATCGGGGAAGCTGTCGGCGTCATCGCTGCGCAGTCGATCGGCGAGCCGGGCACGCAGCTCACGATGCGTACGTTCCACATCGGTGGCGCTGCCTCGGTGACGGACGCGTCGGTCATCGAAAGCAACTTCAATGGTCTGGTGAAGATCAAGAACCGCATGATGGTGAAGGATGGCAAAGGCCAGCTGATCGCCATGGGGCGGTCAATGAGCATCACGATTGCGGACCAGGCCGGCAAGGATCTCGCCACGCACAAGATCGCTTATGGCGCAAAGGTGATGGTCGACGAAGGCGATACCGTGAAGCGCGGCCAGCGTATCGCGCAGTGGGACCCCTACACCCGTCCGATTCTCACCGAAGTCGACGGTTCGGTTGGGTTCGAGGATCTGACGGACGGCATTTCGGTGCGCGAACTGACCGACGAAATGAAGGGCACGACCAACCGCGTGATCGTGGATTGGCGCTCGACGCCACGCGGATCGGAGCTGAAGCCTGCGATCGTCGTCAAAGACGACAAGGGCAAGCCGATCAAAGTGCAGCGCGGCGGCGATGCCCGCTACCTGCTCGCGGTCGACTCGATTCTGTCGGTGGAGCCGGGTGCTAAGGTCAAGGCTGGCGACGTGCTCGCACGTATCCCGCTTGCTTCGGCCAAGTCTGGCGACATCACGGGCGGTCTGCCGCGCGTCGCTGAATTGTTCGAAGCCCGGCGTCCCAAGGATCACGCGATTATTGCCGAGCGTTCGGGGACGGTCGAGTTCGGTAAGGACTACAAGAACAAGCAGCGGATCTCCATCAAGCCCGATGACGAGACGCTGGAGCCGGTCGAATATCTGATCCCGCGCGGCAAGAGCCTTGCGGTTCAGCATGGCGACCACATCGAGCGGGGCGACTTCGTATATGACGGTCACCCTGCGCCGCACGACATTCTTGCCATTAAGGGCGTCGAGGAGCTTGCCAACTATCTGATCAACGAAATCCAGGACGTTTATCGTCTGCAGGGCGTGACGATCAACGATAAGCACATCGAGGTTATCGTTCGACAAATGCTGCAGAAGGTCGAGGTCACGGATTCGGGTGAGACCGATATGATCAAGGGCGAGCAGCTCGATCGCGTCGAATACGATGAAAAGAACCTTGAGTACGAGAAGGCCGGAAAGCGGCCGGCGCAGTGCGTGCCGGTGTTGCTGGGGATCACGAAGGCATCGCTGCAGACGCGGTCGTTCATCTCGGCGGCCTCGTTCCAGGAAACCACGCGCGTGTTGACCGAAGCTGCCGTCAACGGCAAGGCGGACACGCTCGAAGGACTCAAGGAAAACGTGATCGTCGGGCGTTTGATCCCGGCGGGTACGGGCGGAATGCTGCGCCGCATTCGCAAGATTGCGGCCAAGCGCGATGAACTGATTGCCAAAGAAAACGCCAAGGGCGCCGAGCGTTCGCTCTCGGCACCCGGAGACGGCGCTCGCCGCCGCCGCCGCCCGACGGAGGAAGCGGCTGAGTAAGGCAAGCCGCTATTTTGACCATTGGATGCCGTCGCAGGGACACCTGCGGCGGCTTTTTGTTGTCGAGACGATTGCCTTGTGGTCGTACTGTCCGAGAGTTCGGGATCTCGAACGGCTTCACCGTCCCACTCAGGCGACTTGACAAGGCTGCGTTAGGTGGCGACTCTAGCTTGGGGCATTAAATCTTGCTGCATTGGCGCTGAGCTACGTGAATTGCGAGCCATTATTTCGTGCGAATAGTTGTGTAGTTTCAATGCGTTCCAAAAAAAAATGCTGCAAGCGCGATGTGCGCGTTGACCGGTGCTAAACCTTATGCAATAACGCGACTTCTTCAAGGTAGGCTGTAGTGTGGCGCCGCTGTTCGACTGTTCTGCGGGCACCTAAACGCTATCGTACCAACGAAGACATTTCGGGCCAAGATCTGCGGACCGTGAAAACGGAACGTGCGATCCTCTGGTATTTTCTTGTTGGCTTGCTCACCCGAGCGGTCAACAGGGTCGTATTGGTGCTTGCGCTATATCCACGCATTCGCGTGAGCATGGCGCGACGCTCACAGGATGGACGAGGCGTATGCCGACAATTCAACAGCTGATCCGCAAGCCAAGGCAGCCAAAGGTGTATCGCGAGAAGTCGCGCCACATGGAATCGTGCCCGCAAAAGCGCGGCGTGTGTACCCGTGTTTACACAACGACGCCTAAGAAGCCTAACTCCGCTCTGCGTAAGGTTGCCAAGATCCGGCTGACCAATGGCTTTGAAGTCATCGGCTACATCCCCGGCGAAGGCCATAACCTTCAGGAGCACTCCGTTGTGCTCATCCGCGGTGGCCGCGTCAAGGATTTGCCGGGCGTTCGGTATCACATCATTCGTGGTGTGCTCGATACGCAGGGCGTTGCAGCCCGTCGTCAGCGCCGTTCCAAATATGGGGCCAAGCGTCCGAAGTAATCGCTGGTTGCGCGACAGTCGTGCAGCACCTCGTCCGTCACAGCCGAATAAGCTACGAAGTCAAAAGGCAGATCGCCCATGTCCCGTCGTCATAGTGCCGAAAAACGCGTCGTGAACCCAGACCCAAAGTTCGGGGATTTGGTTTTGAGCAAGTTCATGAACGCGGTCATGGAACAGGGTAAGAAGTCGGTCGCCGAGCGGATCGTCTACGGTGCGCTCGAAAAGGTCGAGCAGAAGGCCAAGGGCGACCCGATCAAGATGTTCCACACGGCGCTTGAAAACGTGATGCCAGCCGTCGAAGTGCGTTCGCGCCGCGTCGGTGGTGCAACCTATCAGGTGCCGGTCGAGGTTCGCAACGAGCGTCGGCAGGCTTTGGCCATTCGTTGGATCATTGCGGCTGCTCGGGCTCGCAACGAAAACACGATGGTTGACAAGTTGTCGGGCGAATTGCTGGACGCATCCAACAATCGCGGTACGGCTGTTAAAAAACGCGAAGATACACACAAGATGGCGGAAGCCAACCGCGCCTTCTCACATTACCGCTGGTAATGGGCGCGCACTACTTTCCGTCGTTTTAAATAGACCTCTTCCGGAGCAGGATCATGGCTCGCGAATTCGAACTGCAGAATTACCGCAACTTCGGGATTATGGCGCACATCGACGCCGGTAAGACCACGACCACCGAGCGGATTTTGTACTACACGGGCGTTTCCTACAAAATCGGCGAAGTGCACGACGGCGCTGCTACCATGGACTTCATGGAGCAGGAAGCTGAGCGCGGGATCACGATTTCGTCGGCTGCGACGACGTGCTTCTGGAAGGGGCTGGACGGCACGCGGAATCGCTTGAACATCATCGACACGCCGGGCCACGTGGACTTTACAATCGAAGTTGAGCGCTCGCTGCGCGTTCTCGATGGCGCGGTGTGCGTCCTCGACAGCAACCAGGGCGTCGAGCCCCAGACGGAGACCGTCTGGCGTCAGGGCGACAAATACAACGTGCCGCGCATCATCTTCGCCAACAAGATGGACAAGACCGGCGCAGACTTCTTCATGTGCTACGACGACATCAAGGAAAAGCTTGGTGCGAAGGCGATCCCGATCCAAATTCCTATCGGCGCTGAAAATGATTTCAAGGGTCATATCGATCTCATCGAGATGGAGTCGGTGATCTGGGATGGCGATGGCAAAGACGCCAAGATGATCAAGGGTCCTATCCCTGATGATCTGTTGGACAAGGCTAACGAGTTCCGTGCGTTGATGGTAGAAGCCGCCGTCGACATGGACGACGACGCCATGGCCGACTATCTCGATGGAAAAGAGCCTGATGCGCCGACTTTGCGGAAGCTGATCCGCAAGGCGACCGTGACACGCGCGTTCTATCCGATGCTCGTCGGCTCGGCGTTCAAGAATAAAGGTGTGCAGACGTTGTTGGATGCGGTTGTCGCGTTCCTGCCGTCGCCGCTCGATCGTGAGGCCTACAAGGGCATCGACGTCAAGACGGGTGATGCTGCCGAGCGCCGTCCATCCGACGATGAGCCTTTGTCGATGCTGGCGTTCAAAATCATGAGCTTCGAGCACGTCGGGTCGCTTACTTTCTGCCGCATCTATTCCGGCAAGCTCGAGCAGGGCATGGCTCTGGCCAACACGTCCCGCGACAAGAAAGAGCGCGCAGGCCGCATGTATCTGATGCATGCTGATGAGCGTAAGGAAATCAAGGAAGCCTTCGCCGGCGACATCGTTGCGCTGCAGGGCCTCAAGGATACCCGGACTGGGGAAACGCTGTCCGATCCAAGCAAGGCTGTGATTCTCGAGAAGATGGAGTTCCCCAACCCCGTCATCGAAATGAAGGTCGAACCGAAGACCAAGGCTGATCAGGAAAAGATGGCGACTGCGCTTTACACGCTCGCCTTGGAAGACCCATCGTTCCGCGTGTCGGTTGATCCGGAGTCGGGTGAAACGATCCTCAAAGGGATGGGCGAACTTCATCTCGACATCAAGGTCGACATTCTGCGCCGCACCTACGGCGTCGATGCAAACGTTGGTGCGCCGCAGGTTGCGTACCGCGAGGCTTTGGGTCGCGAAACGCAGATCGATTACACACACAAGAAGCAGACCGGCGGTACCGGTCAGTTTGCCCGGGTGAAGCTTCGTCTGGAGCCGAATGAAACTGGCAAGGGCAACGAGTTTGTTGCCGACATCATCGGCGGTACGGTGCCTAAGGAATACATTCCTGGCGTTGAAAAGGGCGTTCAGCAGATCTGGGACCAGGGCGTTCTGATCGGCTTCCCGATGGTCGACATGAAGGTGACGCTGTTTGACGGCGCGTTCCACGAAGTCGACTCGTCGGCTATCGCGTTCGAAATCGCGACGCGTGCTGCCATGAAGGAAGCTTGCGAGAAGGGCGGCGTCAAGCTGCTCGAGCCGATCATGGATGTCGAAGTGGTGACTCCTGGCGATTTCGTCGGCGGCGTCATTGGCGACGTGAACTCGCGGCGCGGCCAGATCCGCGACCAGCAGATGCGTGGTAACGCCACGGTCGTGCGAGCGTATGTTCCGCTCGCCAACATGTTCGGCTATGTCAGCCAGCTGCGCTCGATGAGCCAGGGCCGTGCAAGCTACACGATGCAGTTCGCCCATTATGCGGATGTTCCGCGTAACGTGGCGGACGAAGTCAAAGCAAAATACGCGTGAACCCGTCGACCCTAGGTATTTGCGTGCCATTGACGACAAGCAGCACGGCAGTCAGGCCGGTGCTGGCAGTGGAAGGGAAAAGCCTGGTGGGCGGGTTACACGTCCGAAAGAATATAGACCGGGGCAACCCGACAACGACAACTAGAGTTTAAACACTACGCAAGCTGGAGAGCCACTATGGGCAAGGCAAAATTTGAGCGGAACAAGCCGCACTGCAACATCGGCACCATCGGTCACGTTGACCATGGTAAGACGTCGCTGACGGCCGCCATCACGAAAGTCCTGGCAGAGACCGGTGGCGCAACCTTCACGGCCTACGACCAGATCGATAAGGCTCCCGAGGAGCGCGAGCGCGGCATTACGATTTCGACCGCGCACGTCGAATACGAGACTTTGAACCGCCACTACGCTCACGTCGACTGCCCAGGCCACGCCGATTATGTCAAAAATATGATCACCGGCGCTGCCCAGATGGATGGCGCGATTCTTGTGGTTTCGGCTGCCGATGGCCCGATGCCGCAGACCCGCGAGCACATCCTGCTTGCCCGTCAGGTCGGCGTTCCCGCGCTCGTCGTGTTCATGAACAAGGTCGATCTCGTTGACGACCAGGACCTCATCGACCTCGTTGAAATGGAAGTCCGCGAGCTTCTGTCGTCCTACCAGTTCCCCGGCGACACGATCCCCATCACCAAGGGTTCGGCGAAGGCTGCTCTCGATGGCGTCAATCCAAAGATCGGCCACGATGCGATCCTTGAGTTGATGAAGACCGTTGACGAAAGCATCCCGCAGCCAGATCGGCCGATCGATAAGCCGTTCCTGATGCCAATCGAAGACGTGTTCTCGATTTCGGGTCGTGGTACGGTTGTGACTGGCCGCGTCGAGCGCGGCATCGTCAAGGTCGGCGAGGAAGTCGAGATCGTTGGATTGCGCGATACCATCAAGTCGACGGTTACGGGCGTCGAGATGTTCCGCAAGCTGCTCGACGAAGGCCGTGCCGGTGACAACATCGGAGCTCTGCTGCGCGGTATCGAGCGCGAAGGTGTCGAGCGCGGGCAGATCCTCTGCAAGCCCGGTTCTGTGAAGCCGCACAAGAAGTTTATGGCTGAAGCCTACATCCTGACCAAGGAAGAGGGCGGTCGCCACACCCCGTTCTTTAACAACTATCGTCCTCAGTTCTACTTCCGCACAACGGATGTGACTGGCGTCGTGACGTTGCCTGAAGGCACGGAAATGGTGATGCCTGGCGATAACATTACGGTTGCCGTTGAGCTGATCACGCCGATCGCCATGGAAGAGAAGCTGCGCTTCGCTATCCGCGAAGGTGGTCGTACCGTTGGCGCCGGCGTCGTCGCTAAGATCACCGACTAATTGGCCGAAGATCCTGGAGCGCACGGGAGAACCCGTGCGCTCTCATCATTCAAGGTATGAGAGCTATGAACGGCCAAAACATTCGCATCCGACTTAAGGCATTCGATCATCGAATACTCGATGCCTCGACGCGGGAAATCGTGAATACCGCAAAGCGGACTGGTGCTGAGGTTCGGGGACCCATTCCCTTGCCGACGCGGATCGAGCGCTTTTGCGTTAACCGTTCACCGCACATCGATAAGAAGAGCCGTGAGCATTTCGAAATGCGCACGCACAAGCGGTTGCTGGATATCGTCGATCCCACTCCGCAAACCGTTGATGCTTTGATGAAACTCGACCTCGCCGCCGGCGTGGACGTTGAAATCAAACTTTAATTTCGTATTTGGCGGGTCCTCTGGCGGTGAGCTATGACCCTAAAGAAGGGAAGGAATGCTAGGATGCGTTCCGGAGTTATTGCACTTAAAGTGGGCATGACCCGCATTTTCACCGACGCGGGCGAGCATGTGCCCGTCACGGTGTTGAAGCTCGACAAGGTTCAGGTCTTGTCGCAGCGGACCGTTGAGAAGCACGGCTATACGGCTGTGCAGCTTGGAGCGGGTTCGCGCAAGCCGTCGCGGGTATCAAAAGCCGAGCGGCAGAATTTTGTCATCGCTGAATCTGATCCCAAGCGTACGGTCGTCGAATTCCGGGTGAGCCCAGACAACCTGATTGAGGTTGGTGCTGAGATCACGGCTGATCATTTCGCTACTGGACAGCTTGTTGATGTCAGCGGTGTGACGCAGGGTAAAGGATTCCAGGGCGCAATGAAGCGCTGGAACTTCGCAGGACTTCGCGCCACGCACGGTGTGTCCGTGACGCACCGCGCGCACGGTTCGACTGGTCAGCGCCAAGACCCTGGTAAGGTGTTCAAGGGCAAGAAGATGGCTGGTCACATGGGTGATGAAAAGGTGACGACGCAAAACCTCGTCGTCGTCAAAACCGATGTTGCTCGCGGGTTGATCATGGTGCGGGGCGCGGTGCCCGGTTCGAAGGGCAACTGGGTCATGGTGCGCGATGCGGTGAAGAAGCCGTTGCACAAGGATGCGCCTAAGCCGGCCGGGTTCAAGTCTAAGGCCGAGTTGGCTGCCGCGAAGGAGCAGGCGTAATGCAAACGCAAGTTACAACGCTCGACGCTGGCAGCGCCGGGACGATCGATCTCAATGATGCCATCTTCGGTTTGGAGCCGCGGCAGGACCTGCTGCAGCGCATGGTTCGCTATCAGCTGCTGAAGCGGATGGCTGGTACACATCACGCCCAGGACCGTTCGGAAGTCCGCGTCACTGGTAAGAAAATGTACAAACAAAAGGGTACCGGGCAAGCTCGCCACGGCGACAAGTCGGTTCCTCAGTGGCGCGGCGGTGGTAAGGCCCACGGTCCAAAGCCACGTTCGCACGCGATTGATTTGCCCAAGAAGGTTCGTGCGCTTGCTTTGCGCCATGCGCTCTCGGCTAAGGTCAAGTCCGGCGAGCTCATCATCCTGGATGCTGCCGTCAGCGAACAGGCCAAGACCGCTGCGCTCAAGAGCCAGTTCGCCAAGCTGGCCTGGACGAACGCTCTCATCATCGACGGCGCCGAGCTGCATGATGGGTTCGCGCGTGCGGCTCGCAATATCCCCAACATCGACGTGCTGCCGGTTCAAGGCATCAACGTCTATGACATCCTCCGCCGCAAGAAACTCGTGTTGACGAAGGCGGCGATTACGGCGCTGGAGGCGCGGTTCAAATGAAAATCTCCGCGTATGACGTCATTCTGTCGCCCGTAATTACGGAAAAGGCGACCATGTTGTCCGAGCACAACAAGGTGATCTTCAACGTGGCCCCCAAGGCTACGAAGACGGAGATCAAGTCTGCGGTCGAGCAGCTTTTCAAGGTCAAGGTCGACGCTGTGAACACGATTGTCCGCAAGGGCAAGATCAAAGTGTTCAAGGGTCGTAAGGCACTGTTGTCGGATACTAAGCGGGCGATCGTGACGCTGGCTGAAGGGCATTCGATCGACGTGACGACTGGACTGTAAGAACTGGCTGCAAGTTTTCTAGGCCGCAGGGCCAGTAGCAGGACGCAAGAACAATGGCACTTAAAACATATCGCCCGACCAGCCCAGGTACCCGCCATCTCGTGCGTGTGGACCGGAGCATGCTGTTCAAAGGCGCGCCGGTTAAAATGCTCGTCGAGGGCAAGCGCAAGACCGGTGGCCGCAACGCTCTTGGTCGCATCACGACGCGACATATCGGCGGCGGTCACAAGCAGTCGTACCGGATGGTGGATTTCCGCCGTAACAAGTTCGACATGACAGCGACCGTCGAGCGGTTGGAGTATGATCCCAACCGCACGGCGTTCATTGCACTTATCAAGTATGAGGACGGTACGCTGTCCTACATTCTGGCTCCACAGCGGCTAGCTGTCGGCGATAGCGTCGTTTCGGGTCAGAAGGTTGACGTCAAGCCGGGCAACGCGATGCCGCTCGGGTCGATGCCGGTTGGGACGATTGTGCACAACGTCGAACTGAAGCCGGGCCGCGGCGGTCAGATGGCGCGTTCGGCTGGGGCGTTCGTGCAGCTTGTCGGACGCGATAGCGGCTGGGCGGTCGTGAAGCTGATGTCGGGTGAGACGCGCAAGGTTCAGGCGACCTGCATGGCGAGCATCGGGGCCGTTTCGAACCCTGATCACTCGAACCAGGTCATCGGTAAGGCTGGCCGTAACCGTTGGAAGGGTAACCGTCCGACCGTTCGCTCGATTGCAATGAACCCGGTCGACCATCCAAACGGTGGCCGTACCAAAGGCGGTAAGCACTGGGCGACACCCTGGGGCAAGCCGACCAAGGGCTACAAGACACGCAAGAACAAGTCGACAGACAAGTACATCATTCGCAGCCGCTCGAAGTAATCCGTTTTCCCTCAACCAATCGGGGGGCGGATATTCAAGAGCACAGGGTATGTCGGCACCTGCGCCGGTCATATGCCAGATACAGGCTTTTAGGAGACGACACGTGGCACGTTCGGTTTGGAAAGGTCCGTTCATTGACGGATACATCCTGAAGAAGGCGGAAAAAGTCCGCACTTCAGGCCGCAATGAAGTGATCAAGATCTGGAGCCGCCGCTCCACTATCCTCCCCCAGTTTGTGGGGCTGACGTTCGGCGTGCACAACGGTCACAAGCATGTCCCTGTCAACGTCTCCGAAGACATGATCGGTCATAAATTCGGTGAATTCGCTCCGACACGCTCGTTCCCGGGCCACGGTGGCGACAAGAAAGCGGTGAAGCGGTAATGGGCAAGCCAAAGCATCCTCGCGTCCTTGCTAATAACGAAGCCAAGGCCATCGCGACCAACATCCGTATCTCGCCGCAGAAGCTGAACCTGGTCGCTGAGATGATCCGCGGCAAGAAGGCTCAGGCTGCCATCGCCGATCTCGAGTTCTCGCGCAAGCGGGTCGCCGAACATGTTCGCAAGTGCCTCATCTCGGCCGTTGCGAACGCTGAAAACAATCACGGTCTAGATGTCGACGATCTGGTGGTTGCCGAAGCCTATGTGGGCAAGAACATGGTGCTGAAGCGCTTCCATGCTCGCGGTCGCGGTAAGGCCTCGTCGGTGATGCGCCCGTTTGCCCAGATCACCGTCGTCGTCCGTCAGGTCGAAGACGTTGCCGTTCCCAAGAAGAAGCCGGGCAAGCGCGCCGTCGCACTCGCTGCTGCCAAGGAAGCCGCTGCCGCCAAGGAGGCCGTGTAACATGGGTCATAAGGTCAATCCGGTCGGTCTCCGACTTGGCATCAACCGCACCTGGAACTCGCGCTGGTTCGCTGGCCGCCAGGAGTACGGTCGGTTGTTGCATGAAGATATGGCGATCCGCGCCCATATTATGAAGCAGGCGCGCCCAGCTGCTATTTCGAAGGTCGTCATCGAGCGTCCACACAAGAAGTGCCGCGTTACGGTCTATACGGGGCGTCCTGGTATCTTGATCGGCAAGAAGGGCACCGACATCGAAAAGCTTCGCGGGGAACTCGCGCGGCTGACGTCGTCGGAAGTGCACTTGAACATCCTCGAAATCCGCAAGCCGGAAATCGATGCCACACTCGTTGCCGACAGCATCGCGCAGCAGCTTGAGCGCCGTATCGCGTTCCGCCGCGCGATGAAGCGGTCGGTTCAGTCGGCTCTGCGTCTTGGTGCGGTTGGTATTCGTATCAACGTGGCCGGTCGTTTGGGTGGCGCTGAAATTGCGCGGACGGAATGGTATCGCGAAGGCCGCGTGCCGTTGCACACACTGCGCGCCGACATCGACTTCGGTTATGGCAAGGCAACGACTGCCTACGGCATCATCGGGATCAAGGTCTGGATCTTCAAAGGCGAGATCATGGAACATGATCCGATGGCCTCTGAAAAGAAGGCAGCCGATATGCAGGAAGGTGGCGGCGGTGGCCGTCCGCGCCGTGAAGATGGCGGCGAACGCCGGGATCGCGGGGGCCGTAACGAACGCGGTGGACGCGGGAATGCCGGTGGCGGCGCTCCGGCTGGCGACAAGACCTAAGCCTTCAGCGAATATTGACGCAAATATTGGGCCGATAGGCTCAGGACCACAGGATCAGTGTTATGCTGCAACCTAAGAAGACGAAGTTTCGTAAGGCCTTCAAGGGCCGAATTCATGGCGCAGCCAAAGGCGGCACGACGTTGAATTTCGGCTCGCACGGTCTGAAGGCGATGGCGCCGGAGCGGGTCACCGCGCGGCAGATCGAGGCGGCTCGCCGCGCGATCACCCGTCACATGAAGCGTGCGGGTCGCGTATGGATCCGCATCTTCCCTGACCTGCCGGTCACGAAGAAGCCCGCTGAAGTCCGAATGGGTTCGGGTAAGGGCTCGATCGAATTGTGGTGCGCTCGCGTGAAGCCCGGTCGCATCATGTTCGAACTCAACGGGGTCCCCGATCAGGTGGCCCGCGAAGCGCTGACGCTCGGCTCGGCTAAGCTCGGCATCAAGACACGGATTGTTACCCGCGTCGGCTGAGCATTGGGCTCACGCACGATACAGGTTTACGGATTGGAATAAGGACGGACACGATGGCCATTGGTGATTTTCGAGATTTGAGCCTTGATCAGCTCGACGACCAGCTGGCGAAGCTGAAGAAAGAGCAGTTCAACCTGCGCTTTCAATCGGCGTCCGGCCAGAATGAGAACACGTCGCGGGTGCGCCAGGTCCGGCGCGACATTGCTCGCGTGATGACGGTGGCCCGCCAAAAGCGTGCCGGTAGCAGCTCGAAGAGCGCTTGAGGAGAAATAGACTATGCCGAAGCGCATTTTGCAGGGCACCGTTGTATCGGACAAAAACGCCAAGACTATTGTGGTCGAAGTCGAGCGCCGCTACACGCATCCTTTGCTGAAAAAAACGGTCCGCCGTTCGAAGAAGTACCACGCTCACGACGAAGCAAATGTCTTCAAGGTGGGCGATCAGGTGCAGATCGAAGAGTGTGCGCCGATTTCACGGAATAAGCGTTGGGTCGTTTTGCCGAAAGCAATGGCCTGACCTGACAACAGCGCGATGGACCGGTGTTGGTTTGTTGCGGGTTGGTATTGAGCGTCTGGAAAGCTCGGGGGTTATCCTCGAAAGCTCCAGGCAAACGGAAGGTCCGGCGGATCCCATGGTCCCAACCGGAATGAAGAGGACGACACGCGATGATCCAGATGGAGACGAACCTCGACGTCGCCGATAATTCGGGCGCTCGAAGCGTTCAGTGCATCAAGGTACTCGGCGGTTCGAAGCGCAAGTACGCAACTATCGGCGATATTATCGTCGTGGCCGTTCAAGAGGCAATCCCCAAGGGTCGCGTCAAGAAGGGTCAAGTCATGAAGGCCGTGGTCGTTCGCGTCGCCAAGGGCGTTCGCCGCCCTGATGGTTCGCTGATCCGCTTCGACCGCAACGCTGCCGTGCTGATCAACGCACAAGGCGAGCCGGTCGGTACCCGTATTTTCGGGCCCGTGACGCGCGAATTGCGTGCCAAGAACCACATGAAGATCGTGTCGCTCGCGCCGGAGGTGCTGTAATGGCCTCGCTCAAGATTAAGAAGGGTGATCACGTTATCGTCCTGACCGGCCGCGACAAGGGCAAGCACGGCGAAGTGGTCGAAATGTTTCCGAAGGAAAATCGGGCTATCGTGCGCGGCGTCAACGTCGTGCGCCGCCACGTGAAGCCAACGGGCACCAAGCAGGGTGGCATCGTTTCCAAAGAAGCACCCATCCAGCTGTCCAACATTGCGCTTGAAGATCCAAAGGACGGCAAGCCGACACGCGTCGGTTTCAAGATCCAGGCTGATGGCACGAAAGTGCGTTTTGCCAAGCGCTCGGGCGATTTGATTCCGGAGACGAAGTAAGCCATGGCTGATAATAACGCAAAAGGCGGGGCCAAGGGCGGCGCTGCCATCAAGAAGGTGAAGGCGGCAAAGGTTGCGAAGCCTGATCCCAACGCCGCACCGCGCTCATTCGAGCGTCCAGAAGGCTACGTCCCCCGGGCGAAGGCGCATTACCTGAAGGTGGTGCGCGAGGAACTGATGAAGAAGTTCGGTTATGCGAACGTCATGCAGATCCCCAAGATCGAGAAGATCGTGCTGAATATGGGCGTTGGCGAAGCTGTCAACGACCGTAAGATCGTCGATAACGCTGCTGGCGATCTGGCGTTGATTTCCGGCCAGAAGCCGGTGATTACAAAGGCCCGCAAGTCGGTTGCCGTCTTCAAAGTCCGCGAGGGCATGTCGATTGGCGCCAAGGTCACGCTGCGCGGCACGCACATGTATGAATTTCTCGACCGGTTCGTGACGATCGCGTTGCCGCGCGTGAAGGACTTCCGAGGGCTTAACCCGAAGAGCTTTGATGGTCGCGGCAATTATGCGTGCGGGATCAAGGAGCACATCGTGTTCCCGGAGATCGACTACGATAAGGCTGCTGAGACCGGTATGCTGGGGATGGACATCATTGTCTGCACCAGCGCCAAGACTGACGACGAGGCCCGCGAGTTGCTGCGTGGTTTCAATTTCCCCTTCCGCACATAAGGACCTCGGGACGATCTGACCTGGAAAACAGGCCGGATAACACCGAAAGGCCTTTTGGAGAACGATATGGCTAAGACCAGTTCTGTTGAAAAGAATAAGCGCCGCCGCAAGCTCACTGCGCAGTACGCCGACAAGCGTGCGAAGCTGAAAGCCACCGCGAGCGATCTGAAGAAGCCCGCCGAGGAGCGTTTTGCTGCTCGCGTCAAGCTTGCTCAGTTGCCGCGTAACGGTTCCAAGACGCGCATTCGCAATCGCTGCGAAGTCACGGGCCGCGCGCGTGGTTTCTACCGCAAACTGAGAATGTGCCGTAACCAGTTGCGTGAATTGGCAAGCCAGGGGCTCATCCCCGGTATGGTCAAGGCGAGCTGGTAAGGAGGGCGAATTATGATTGTCAACGATCCCATCGGCGATATGCTCACGCGCATTCGCAACGCCCAGGAACGCCGCCGCCCGAAAGTGGTGACGCCGGCTTCCAACCTGCGCGCTCACGTTCTCGACGTGCTGACCGAAGAAGGCTACATTCGCGGATATACGCGGGTTGAGCCCAAGGGTGGTCATCCGCAGCTTGAAATCGAGCTGAAGTATTACAACGGACAACCCGCGATCAAAGACATCCAGCGGGTGTCCAAGCCGGGTCGGCGGGTTTATTCGCCTGTCAAGGAATTGTCGCCTGTTGCAAACGGCCTTGGCGTGTCGATCGTCTCGACGCCTAAGGGTGTTATGTCGGACAGCCGTGCACGTGAAGAAAACGTGGGCGGTGAAGTCCTCTGCAACGTCTTCTAAAGAATTTACCGGCCTCTTGGCTGGAAACGCGAAGGTAGAACGCAATGTCGCGCATTGGCAAAAAACCGGTTACCGTACCTGCTGGCGTTACTGCCGTGGTTTCGGGTCAGACCGTGAAAGTGAAGGGTCCCAAAGGGGAGCTTTCGTTCACGCTGCCGGAAAACTTGAAGATCGAACAGACTGCGGATGGCATCGATGTCGATCCGCGCGATGACAGCAAACAGGCGCGTGCGATGTGGGGAATGTCGCGCACAATGGTTGCTAACCTCGTTAAAGGCGTCACCGAGGGCTACTCCCAGGTGCTTGAAATTCAGGGCGTGGGTTTCCGTGCCAACATGAAGGCCAAGGACCAGCTGCAACTGCAGATCGGGTTCAGCCATGAGGTCGTTCATCCGATTCCAGCTGGCATCGTTGTCGCTGTCTCGGGTGCCAAGCAGGAAATCATTACGGTTTCTGGCATCGATAAGCAGATGGTCGGGCAGGTAGCGTCCGATATCCGCAGCTATCGTCCCCCTGAGCCCTATCAGGGCAAGGGCATCCGCTACCGTGGTGAATTTATCTTCCGCAAGGAAGGCAAGAAGAAATAAGGACGGCCGTCATGCCTACGCATTTGTCGACATTCGAACGGCGCAAACTGCGCGTTCGCCGCACGCTGAAGGCCAACGCCACGGATCGTCCGCGGTTGTCGGTATTCCGTTCGTCACAGCATATCTACGCGCAGATCATCGACGACGCTTCCGGCAAGACGCTGGTTGCTGCATCGTCGCTGGAGAAAGACCTGCGGACGTCGTTGAAGACGGGTGCTGACAAGGCAGCGGCTGCTGCCATCGGCAAGCTCGTTGCCGAGCGTGCCGTCAAGGCCGGCGTCAGCAAAGTTGTGTTCGATCGCGGCGGATACCTGTTCCATGGGCGTGTCAAAGCGCTTGCTGATGCAGCACGCGAAGCCGGCCTGAGCTTTTAAGAGACTTAAAGGGATCTCCTTGCCAACAGTGCAGGCCGATCTTGAGATTTGAAAGGACGACACTGTGGCACGTACTCCTGGTGGATCTGGTGGTGGTCGCGATCGCGGCAATCGCGGCGAGCGCGAGAAGGTCGATAGCGAGTTTTCGGACAAGCTGGTCGGCATCAACCGCGTCGCGAAGGTGGTCAAGGGCGGTAAGCGTTTCGGCTTTGCCGCGCTCGTCGTCGTTGGCGATCTGAAAGGTCGCGTCGGGTTCGGTCACGGCAAGGCGCGCGAAGTGCCGGAAGCCATCCGCAAGGCGACGGAAGAAGCCAAGCGGTCGCTCGTGAAGGTGCCGTTGCGCGATGGCCGTACGCTCCATCACGATAGCGTTGGTCGTCACGGCGCGGGTCGCGTGGTGGTCCGCTCAGCCCCGGCTGGTACGGGTATCATCGCGGGTGGTGCCATGCGCGCCGTGTTCGAAATGGTCGGCATTCACGACATCGTCGCGAAATCGCTGGGTTCGACCAACCCCTACAACGTCGTGCGTGCCACGTTCGACGCCTTGAAGGGCCAAGAAAACCCGCGCGGCGTTGCGGCTCGTCGCAGCAAAAAGGTCAGCGACATCGTTGCCCGCCGTCGCGACGGCTCTGCTGCTGTTGAAACCGGCAGTGACGTTTGATTGCAATGAACTTCTAGACAGCGGAGCCGCTTACGGTCCGCTGGACTGACTTAGAGCTTAGGTGAATGACATGGCTGCCAAGAAGACCCTGATCGTCGAGCAGTATGCAAGTGCCAACCGGCGTCCGGCGATTCAAACCGCGACGCTCATCGGCCTTGGGCTCAACAAAATCCGCCGCCAGCGGGAACTTGAAGATACGCCGTCCGTGCGCGGCATGATCAATCGCATTCCGCACCTCGTGCGGATCGTTTCGCCGAAATAATCGAATTTAGTTAGGAGCGCTGCGCCATGCGGCTCAATGAGATCAACGACAATCCCGGTTCGCGTAAGTTCCGCGTCCGCATCGGCCGCGGTATCGGCTCGGGCATGGGCAAGATGGGCGGCCGCGGTGGCAAGGGCCAGACAGCGCGTTCGGGCGTCGCCATCGGCGGGTTCGAAGGCGGACAGATGCCGCTGCACCGTCGTTTGCCGAAGCGCGGCTTTAACAAGTGGCGTCCCAAGGACTATAATGAGATTAATGTCGGCACGTTGCAGAACGCGATCGACGCTAAGATCCTCGATGGTGGTAAGCCCGTCGACGTTGCTGCCTTGGTTGCGGCTGGCATTCTGCGGCGCGGCAAAGACGGTCTGCGCGTGCTTGGCACAGGCGAGTTGAAGGCGAAGATCTCCGTTGTCGCCAACCACGCGACGGCTTCGGCTAAGTCTGCTATCGAGCAGGCTGGCGGTTCGGTTAAATTGATTGTGCCCAAGGTGCTTGAGGCGGACGTTGCCAAGCGTGCAAAGACTGCGGCCAAAAAAGCCAAGGTTGCTGCCAAGGGCGGCAAGTCGTAAAAGACACTACGGCCCTGGAGCGCGTTGGACGTTTACGTTCTCCGCCCAGGGTTTGCTTTGATCAGGACTTAGGTGGATGCCGACCCGGTATTCGCCAGCGGTCTTGAGACCGGGAGAGACGAATGGTTTCCGCTGCCGAGCAGCTTGCCAGCCAGATGAACTTGAGTGTGTTCGCTAAGGCTGAAGATTTGAAGAAGCGCATCTGGTTCACGCTGGGCGCGCTTCTCATTTACCGGCTCGGTACGTTTATTCCAATTCCGGGGATCAACCCCGATGCGTTCGCGGCAAACTTCAAGGTGAGCGCAAGCGGCATCCTTGGGATGTTTAATACGTTCTCGGGAGGTGCTGTCGAGCGGATGGCCATCTTCGCTCTGAACATCATGCCGTATATTTCCGCTTCGATCATCATGCAGTTGATGACGTCGGTCGTGCCATCACTCGAAACCCTCAAGAAAGAGGGTGAGTCGGGCCGCAAGCAGATCAACCAGTATACGCGGTATTTGACCGTTATTCTGGCGACCGCGCAGGCGTTCGGTATCGCCTACAGCCTTGAGAGCCAGACGAGCCAGGTTGGACCGGTTGTGATGCAGCCGGGGCCTTTCTTCATCGCCTCGACCGTTGTGACGCTCGTGGGCGGTACGATGTTCCTGATGTGGCTGGGAGAGCAGATCACGCAGCGCGGTATCGGCAACGGGACATCGCTGATTATTTTTGCAGGCATCGTGGCAGGTCTGCCGGTGACCATCGCCAATCTGTTCGAAGCGGCCCGCACGGGTGCCCTGCAGACTCCACTTCTGCTGGCGTTGCTGGCTTTGATGGTCTTCGTTGTGGCGGCCATTGTGTTTATCGAACGAGCGCAGCGGCGGCTGCGGATCGAATATCCCAAGCGGCAGACGGGACAGTTGCTTGCGAAGGGTGAAAGCTCGCATCTGCCGTTGAAGCTGAACTCAGCGGGCGTTATTCCCCCGATCTTTGCCTCGTCGTTGCTGCTGCTGCCTGCCACGATTGCGCAGTTTGCGAGCGGGTCGCGGGGTGACAGTTGGGTCACGACCTACTTGCCGTCGGCCGTCGCCACGTGGGTTCCTGATTGGAGCACAATCGCTGCCGCGCTCGGTCCCGGACAGCTTTGGCATATGCTGATCTATGTGGCGTTGATTTTGTTTTTTGCGTTCTTCTACACGGCCGTTGTTTTCAATCCGGTGGAAACAGCCGACAATTTGCGCAAGTATAACGGGTTCTTGCCGGGTATTCGGCCCGGCGCCAAAACGGCCGAGTATATCGACTATGTGTTGACGCGCATTACGGTCGTAGGTGCTCTATACTTAGCTGCCGTCTGCGTGTTGCCAGAAATTCTGATCTCCCAGGCGGCCGTGCCGTTCTACTTCGGCGGCACATCGTTGCTGATCGCGGTGAGCGTTACGATGGACACGGTTTCCCAGGTCCAGAGTCATCTGTTGGCTCATCAATACCAGGGGCTGATTAAGAAATCGAAGTTGCGCGGCTCGAGTGCTCGTGGGGGGCGTCGGTGAATTTAATACTTTTGGGTCCGCCGGGAGCGGGCAAAGGAACGCAGGCAGAGGCGCTCGTCGAGCGTCATAAGCTGGTTCAGTTATCGACGGGCAGCATGCTTCGCGAAGCGGTAAAAGCTGGAACTGACGTTGGTCTCCAGGCCAAAGCGGTCATGGAGGCGGGCGGCCTCGTTTCCGACGATATCGTCATCCGCATTATTGCAGATCGCGTTGCGCTACCTGATTGCGAGCGCGGGTTCATCCTCGATGGATTTCCGCGCACCCTTGCGCAGGCTGCTGCGCTCGATAATCTTCTGGCCACGCGGCATTTGGCACTCGATGCCGTCGTCGAACTCAAGGTCAACGACGAAGCGCTGGTGGACCGGATTTCGGGTCGCTTCTCCTGTGCCAAGTGCGGCGCTGGGTACCACGATACGAACAAGCCGGCAAAGGTTGCTGGCGTGTGCGACTCGTGTGGCTCGACGGAGTTTACGCGCCGCTCGGACGATAACGCGGTGACGGTCCAGAAGCGTCTGATGGCGTATTATCGGGAAACGGCGCCACTGATTGGTTACTACTTTGCCAAGGGTAACCTACGGACTGTTGATGGGATGGCACCCATCGGAGATATTACGCACTCGATCGACACTGTTTTAGGGTTGGCGAAGAAAGCGTGACGACGAGTTGTCGTGACGATTGACGGGAATGGGATACGTCTGTATCACACTTACGAAAATCGACATGAGGCGCTGACGGCTGGTTTGGTTCCGGGTGGACCGCTCTAGCTCGTTGGCATATCTGTTTTTACTTTGCTGTCTTGATGCCGGGACGACGCACAACTGGTGCATTTCGGCTTACAGAGTTCTAGGAGACTGACGTGGCACGTATCGCTGGTGTGAACATTCCGACGGCTAAGCGCGTGGTTATCGCGCTTCAATATATTCATGGCATCGGCGAGAAATTTGCTGGCGAGATCTGCCAGAAGGTCGGCATTCCTGCTGAGCGCCGCGTCAATGACCTTACAGACGCCGAGATCTTGCAGATCCGCGAAACCATCGATCGCGATTATCTGGTCGAGGGCGATCTGCGTCGTGAAGTCACGATGAACATCAAGCGCTTGATGGATCTTGGCTGCTATCGCGGACTGCGTCATCGCAAGGGGCTGCCGGTTCGCGGTCAGCGCACGCACACGAATGCCCGTACGCGTAAGGGTCCGGCCAAGGCGATTGCTGGCAAGAAGAAGGCTTCGTAAGACGCCGTCCTTCCGGCATCGGGTTGTGGGTGGCGCTTGTGTCCCCGTTTGGTTTTCATATGGTCTGCCCTTAGCAATGCGGGGCTTGGGAGTCGTTTATGGCAAAAGAAGCTCAGGGCAGGAACAAAGTCCGCCGCCGCGAGAAGAAGAACATCACGTCGGGCGTTGCTCACGTGAACGCATCGTTCAACAACACGATGATCACGATCACGGACGCGCAGGGTAACACGATTGCCTGGTCGTCGTCGGGTACGAAGGGCTTTAAGGGCTCGCGCAAGTCGACGCCGTACGCGGCTCAGGTCGCTGCAGAAGATGCCGGTAAAAAGGCGCAAGAGCATGGCATGAAAGTGCTCGAAGTCGAAGTCACCGGGCCGGGTTCGGGTCGTGAGTCGGCGTTGCGCGCACTGCAGGCTGTCGGGTTTCAGATCACGTCGATCCGCGATGTGACGCCGATCCCGCACAACGGCTGCCGCCCGCGCAAGCGCCGCCGCGTTTAACTTGCTATGCACGGCAGCGTTGTCTCGATGGCTTACGGCCGCGAGGCAGCGCTGTTTTTTGATTCCATAAGAGCGTGACGCGTGCGCTGGCTTTGCGGTCTTTCCTCATCCCCCCGAGGACAGGCGTGCTGGTTCAGGCCGGTTGGCTCATTCATGAAAGAGGCGAGGCACCATGGTGAACGTCCTGCAGAAGAATTGGCAAGATCTGATCAAGCCCGGCAAACTTCAGGTGACCCCGGGCCGCGATCGTAAGCGCGTCGCGACGCTGGTCGCTGAACCGCTGGAGCGCGGATTTGGCATGACGCTCGGCAACGCGCTGCGCCGCGTGCTGTTGTCGTCGCTGCAAGGCGGCGCCATCAAGACCGTGCAGATCACGGGCGTGTTGCATGAATTCTCGTCGATCCCAGGTGTTCGGGAAGACGTGACCAACATTATCTTAAACGTCAAGGAAATCGCTTTGCGTCTTCACTCCGAAGGGGTGAAGCGGATGGTCCTCAAGAAGGACGGGCCGGGCCCTGTTCGCGCAGGCGATATCGAAACGGGTTCGGAAGTGGACGTGCTCAACCCTGATCACATCATCTGCAACCTGGACCAGGGTGCCTCCATTCGCATGGAGTTCACTGCGGATATGGGCAAAGGTTACGTGGCTGCTGATCGCAACCGGCCCGACGACGCGCCGATCGGGTTGATCCCCATCGATAGCCTGTATTCGCCGGTGAAGAAGGTGTCCTACAAGGTCGAAAACACCCGCGAAGGCCAGATCCTCGACTATGATAAGTTGACGATGACGGTCGAGACGGATGGGTCCGTGACGGCGGAAGATGCCGTGGCGCTCGCCGCCCGCATTCTTCAGGACCAGCTTGCGGTGTTCATCAACTTCGAGGAGCCCAAGAAGGCCGTCGAGGAAACGCGTCACCCGGAATTGGCGTTCAACGCCGCGCTGCTCAAGAAGGTGGACGAACTGGAGCTGTCGGTTCGCTCGGCCAACTGCTTGAAGAACGACAACATCGTCTACATCGGCGATCTTATCCAGAAGACCGAAGCCGAAATGCTGCGGACGCCGAACTTCGGCCGCAAGTCGCTCAACGAAATCAAGGAAGTGTTGGCCACGATGGGTCTGCACCTCGGCATGGAAGTGACCAACTGGCCGCCCGACAACATTGAAGAGTTGGCCAAGCGGTTTGAAGATCAGTATTGAGGGGGAGAAGGTGGCGGTGGGCTTCGAGTTCGCTGCCGCCCCTCACCCCAACCCTCTCCCCATGCAAGTGAAGCGCATGGGGCGAGGGGGTACCCAAGGCGAGGCCGTAGAACCTCCCAAAAACAATATAGAATTTGAACCAATAGAAAGAGACCTCTATGCGCCACAAGAAATTAGGTCGCCGGTTTAACCGCGACAGCTCGCATCGTCAGGCGATGTTTTCAAACCTTGCGACCTCGCTGATCGAGCACGAGCAGATCGTGACGACGCTGCCAAAAGCCAAAGATCTCAAGCGGGTCATCGATAAGTTCATTACGCTGGCCAAGCGTGGGGACCTCAACTCGCGCCGCCTATGCGCTGCGCGTCTCGGCAGCGAAGACATGACGAAGAAGCTGTTCGATGTGCTGGCACCGCGCTATGCGACCCGCAACGGTGGGTATTCGCGCGTGGTCAAGGCTGGGTTCCGGTATGGCGACAGCTCGCCACGCGCCGTCATCGAACTGGTGGAGCGCGATGTTTCGGCGAAGGGCCGCGATGATAAGGCTCGTCACGCGGAAGAGATGAAGAACGCGCCGCAGGGTTGATGCGGGTTGGACGTTCGTGAGTTTGGAAAGGCCCTGGCGGAAGCTGGGGCTTTTTTCTTTGGGTGCCTTGAAATTTCTCTTATTGGGAAGGAATTGCGACGTGGAATGGCGCGAGTTTTTAGGGCAATTCACGTCTTCCTCCGGTGAGGACCGCCTTGCGATGATGTCCGCGTTGGCGGACTCTGCGCGCTGATCCGAAGCAGCGAGGGGTGTGGATGTGTCCACAAAGTCGATTATGGACACAAGTCGGGAGCGGCG
>Ga0247841_10002236_pt1 | contig 39636 bp, 39 predicted proteins | sample LaCruzMarch2015__2_FD_192410 | JGI IMG/M metagenome (GOLD analysis project Ga0247841, IMG submission 192410) | Freshwater microbial communities from meromictic Lake La Cruz, Castile-La Mancha, Spain - LaCruzMarch2015_18m | ecosystem: Environmental > Aquatic > Freshwater > Lake | place: Spain... | reverse complement strand
AGAGGTGCTTTAGCACGCGGGGAACGCTATGATACTTTGTTTTGAAAATAGGTTCTGATTTGGTAGAATAAATGCACATTTATTTTAAGCTTGGGTCTTTATACAATATCAACCCATCTTTTATTTCTTTTTCCTTGATTAATTTAATATCAAATGATTCAGTTATTTTGTTTAGTAATTTTTCATTCATTAAGCTTGGTGATTTTGTAGATTTTGGAGTAATTTGAAATATTTCCTGATTTTTTATATTAAACAAAAAATAAAGACTAAATAATATTAATACAACCATAGTAACAAAAAACATATATAATATATTCCTCCAATAAACATGTGGATTCATTCTCCTAAAAGAAAGAAGTTTTTTTAATTTATGTTCAATTTTTGATAATAATTCTTTCATAAAATTAATTTAAACTTAGAATATTAAAGGAAACATTTGCTTGCCATGTTTGTACACTAGGGACCTTGTTTTTTCCAGTAGTTTGAATATTTTCCTGTTTCATATTTCTATTTAAATATATCTGTGTAATATCAACTTGATACGGGATATTTTCTAAATAAGCAATCGTCTCCATGACTTCTTGGAATGTTCCAACCGTTGATAATTGAACTGAGATTATATTTTCACTTTCTGATAGTATTTCAATACTTTCAACTGATACATCAGAACCCAATTCTAAACCAATCTCTTCTAAATAATCAACAAATCTATCTATCTTGTTTGAATCTAAAAAGTGGCTGTCTATGGAATCTTGAAGTAATTTAATTTCAGTGATTTTTTGAGCAAAAGTCATGGCATCTTCTTTTTCTTTCATTTTTTCTTCAAGAGTGTTAAGAACGACAGATATGTGTTCATTTTTATTTTCAATAACTTTCCAGAAAAAAATAAACAAACAAACTGCTAGTATTGTAGCAATGATTGAAAATATAAGGATTAAGATTGTATTATTTTTTTTCATTTGATTTGGTTTTTATGGTTATTTCATTGTTATTGAAATTGTAAAATTAAGCTCTGTTTTCTCAAGAAAATTAGAAATTGGTAAATCAACTTTTGAAAAGTTTGGATTATTATCTAGGGTTGTTTTAAAATTCCTAAGTGAATCTCGATTAGTTGCAGTTCCATAAATCTCCAAGACAGAAATATTTCCTTCCGTCGTTTTTTTATTGAAAAGTATTTGAGAAAAAGTTATACCATTCGTACGACTAGACAAGATGTTGTTAAGGACTTTATCATTAATCTGATATGCAGGCTCTGCTTTACTCAATGTCTCTAATCTCAGGTTAATATCTTCTGTAATTTTATTAATATTATCGTTATTAAGGTTAGGATTCTCACTGTTAAATACCTCAAGTCTATTCTCAACTAAGTTTTCTTTCGATTGTGAAATAAAATATGATGGAAATAGTAAAAGAGAAGCTGTTATACCTGTTAGAGCAACAAGATTCAATATTATTGTAAAAAATCTCATCCAATATTCTTTTCTGAGAATCTTTTTCTCTTCATAAGGTAAAATATTTATAACTGGCTGCGATTTATACATATAACTTCCTAGTGACAATCCAATAACTGTCGCATAACTAAGTGATTCCTGAAAAGACATTTCTGGAATTTTATCTTCTGTTTTTAAAACATTAACCCAAACATTTGCATTTTCTACCTTCATCTTCATGCTCAATTCCAAATAATCAGACAATCCAGCCAGATTCGCCTCTCCACCACAGAGAATTATATGATTTATTGGTTTGTGTTCTTTATTGTTGTCATCATGTGTTTCCCAATATGCATATTGTTTGTTTATTTCATCTCTTAAAACAGAAATCCCATTTATAACAGCTGGAAAGATACTCTCAGTCGTTGATTCTTGGTCAAAACCATATTTGTGTTTCATCTTTTCAGCTTCTTCAAATGACAAAGAGAAATTTTTAGCAATCATATTTGTAAGATCCGCCCCACCAATAGATAAAGTTGTAGTGAGATAAACACGTCCATTTTTAGAAATGGAAACGACTGTTCTTGCTTCACCAAAATCAACTATCATTACAGGATTGGTATTATCACTTGGAATAACTGCTCGAGCGATAGCTTGTGCTTCGATTTCAAAAGAAACTGGCACTAATCCTGCTTTATTAAAAACAGATAAATAACTTTCAATAGTAGCGCTTGCGATTGCGACAACCTCAACTGAAACATTTTGTTTGTCTTCACTAATGATGTCATAATCAAATATTGAATCTGGTGCTTTAAGGGGAATGTACTCTTCTATCTGAAGTTGTATCATATCTCTCAAATTTCCTCCTTCTGTTTTTGGTAGAGACAAAGTAAATAGATACATTTGTTCTTCAGGTAAAGATACGCGAATAAAATGAAGGTTCTCTTTCTCTTTAATCTTTTTCATAAGACGAATCATTTCATCCTCTTTTTCAATTTTACCGGAAACTACCACACCTTGCGGAATTTTTTCTTTACCATATTTGGAAAGCTTAGGGCCAGAGGATGTAGCAATAATTTCCCCATATTTAATAGATTGGTCAGAGATATCAATCGCGCAAGAACTCATCACCAAATATGCTGGTGTGGGAAAGTAGTAATTGTATAATCTCTTCATTACTTTATTATTATACCCCGTAGTGAAATTTTTACCAAAATTCTACTACAGGGTTATACGACACTCCGAGATTATATAAAAGGTCTTAAGGTCTATTTAATTTAAAACGTATCATTTTAACAATAATCGGCATGAAAGAAATTATTATTATTAAAAAGGCAATAGGAATGATATAGGTATCTGGATTAGGAATTATTCCACCTAGAAAATAGCCGAGAAGTAGCATGCCAGCAACCCAAGAAATTCCACCAAAAATATTATATGAGATAAAAGTTCTATATTGCATCTTTCCTATTCCAGCCACTATCGGAGCAAAAGTTCTTATTATTGGGACAAAACGAGCAATTATAATGGTTGATTTCCCATGTTTTTCATAAAAAATTTCAGCATCATATAATCGTTTCCTTTTAAAGAAAAAGCTCTCATCGCGGTCAAAAAGTTTACGCCCATATTTTTTCCCAGACCAGTACCCAACACTATCCCCTAAAATTGCCGCAATTATACAGCCAACCAGCAAAACTCCAATACTAAAAAACCCTTGCGAAGCAAAAATTCCAGCAGTAAATAGTAGTGAATCCCCTGGGAAGAAAAACCCAAAGAACAATCCAGTCTCGGCGAAAACGATAAGAATAATTCCGATTATTCCGACAGCTTTAATAATTACAATTGGGTCTAGCAACATAAATTAATGAGTTTTCGCACCAGGATTAACTTCGGCGTCTGGCACGAGGAAAACTGGTTTTCCTTCAAGTCCATCGACTGCCATCAGCATCCCATTTGATTCGAAGCCTTTAATCGTTCTTGGCTCTAAATTTACAATATAAAGGACCTGTTTGCCGATTAATTTCTCATATTCGGGATAAGATTCACGAATACCTGAAATAATTTGTCTTAATTTTTTTGTTCCTGTCTCATCCGTCTCGCCGAAATCTATCTGGCAACGCAAAAGCTTGTCGGTCTCCGGCACCGGCTCGATTTCCATAATCTTTCCTACCCTTATATCCATTTTCTTAAATTCTTCAAAAGTTACAGTATTTTCCATCCCGTTAGAAGTAGAGAATCTTTAGATTCTCGTACATAAAATTAAATAATAAAATCAAAGTATAAACTAAACCTTAATAAAACCTCGTCATCACATATAACATATATGACTTCTAACGGGATTCCATTTTTTTAGTATACCCTGTAGTGAAATTTTAGCAAAATTTCACTAATACAATTCTTGTTGATAACAACGTTCACAATAAACTATTTCAGGTCGCTCGGGAGCATACGAAGTCAAAAATTCGTTTGAACAAGCATCGTCACAGTGGAAATGCTTAGTTTCGTTTTTGTATTTATTGTTTTCGGAATTATTTCCGCCACAATTACACTTTCTTTTATATAGTTTACTGTTATTTCTCTGGGAAATTCTAATTTCATGACGGCAATTAATACAATTTCGTGGAAGAGGAAGACCATTCTGTTTAAGGAATTGTATCTCCGAAGAAAGTATCCTGTATGCACGCTTGCATATTCCGCATGAAATAATTTCATCGATGAAACTGTCGGGAATATCATTTATATCATCCGGAATATTACTAGAGTCAATCGTCGTCTTATATTCTGATTTTGAAATTTCGTACCACTTTGCGCCATATGCTAGTATTTCTTCTTTGGAAAGCGGGAAGTGTTCCGGTGTAATTGTGTCATTATAAGCAAACGGCGAAAACTCAATCGGGAAAAATTCCCCATATTTATATACTCTCCCCTTTGCATCCACATACGGCATATCGTCCATATGTTTACGAATTTCGTCTCGGAGTTTATAGAATTCTTCTTTGGTATACTTCTTGTTTAAAATAATATATTCACCACTGCTGATACTTACACTCCCAAATATATGACTCGCATTTTTCCCACAAAACATACTATATTCGAAATCAATTCCCCCATCCCAACATTCCCACCCAAATCTTATCTGTGATGAATTCCAACCACAAACCGATGATTCATATACTAGTTCGCTGTTACACCCTCCAACTAGAACATCCATTGAGTCTCTGAATGTCGGAACCTGCCCATATTGAACGTAGGCAATATCTTCGGCTCCTCGAATAAGGTAACAATGCCGAGCATTTTTAGAGTAAGCGACATATTCACCATCGGACAAATAGTTTTTTATGACTTGGAGATATTTTACAGGAAAATTAACCCAAGTTTCTTTAATTTGTTCTTTTATTTTTTGTAAGTTGGACCATTTTGATAAATCTAGAGATTTTATCTTTTTGTCATATTCTTCTTTGGATAGAGGTTGGTTAAAAAAATAGTGGGATTTATTTACTAAGTTAGCACAACCGAAACAGTTCATGCACCCTCGACAATTTTTTGAAAACCACACTGAAACACAATCTTCACACTGTGAGGAAAAGCTTGTGTCGTAACATTTAGTTAACCAAAAAGACTCGTAGCATTTTTCAGATAATTGAATATGGGAATTATCATAGCAGTTTTTACAATAATCTATCCCGTTTCCGTATGCCGAATCTTCGCTAAAACTAGAATTAAAAATCAAATAGCAATTTTTTAAATCCGCTGCATTCCCGCTATATTCACTTCTGACCATATTTACCGCATCGGTACGTGGCCGAGGAACTTTTTGACTAAGTTCATACAATTGAGCCAAAAACGGTCGTGACCTATCAAAATCCATTCCGTATGAAAGTGGATCCCAATCGTCACTAGCCCAATAACTATCTTCGTAAACAGGAAATCCTGCTTCCGGAGGATATAGCGACAATATCGGATCACCAGTGACACCATCGATGTTTCTGAAGAGTTTCCTTTCGTTTCGAAAAAGACAACGTCTTTGGAATCGGCACTCGGGACACCAAGTCGGTGGTGGAACTTTAATCTTTTCATAAAATGAAAAATCGTCGGGTTCAATGGTAAAATTACCTTTACAGTTCTGACATATTCTATTCTCTTTTTTGTACTCCATTCGTAATTCGTAATTATTAATTCGTAATTATTTTAGTACACTTCTTGCTGATAGCATTTCTCACAATATATTATTTCTGGTCTTTCTGGAGCATAACTTGTTTCAAACTCCACTTTGCATGGTTTATCACCATGGGAATGATTTTGATCATGACACATACAAGACCGATGCCACAATTTAAGCGGATTTAATTTACCTAGTCTCCCATAATGTCTACAATTTGGGCATAGTCTAGGGATAGATAAATTCATTCTTCTGTAGTAATCCAACTCTTGCTTGATGATTCGATATGCAGTAGAACAACCATGATTACAATTGCCAGCGTGTCCACAACCTATAATTTCATCTAGTATCTCGTCTTTTATTTCCCCTATATTATCCGGTAAGTCTTTCGACTCTATTGTAATATCGTAATTTTTTTTAATAGGGTCATTCCACTTTAAACCTTTGGCTAAAACCTCATCCTTTGATAGTGGAAAATACTCTTGTGCAACTGTTTCATTGTATTCATAGGTTGATAAATTCATCGGGAAGAATTCTCCGTATTCTTTATTCCTTTTCATGTGTTCAATAATTTTGGGTACCAACTCTTCATACTCCTCTTTTGTGTATTGTTTATTTAAAATACAATACTCGTTATTCTCAAGTCCGATACACCCAAAAAGATTTCGGGAATTTTTTACTCTCATAGAATATGATATATCACTCGAATCTGATGCTCTGACACAAAAACTACAATTATATGCTGCCGCTGTGGCAGTACATTCATATACTAACTGACTGTTCCGCCCTCCGCTATATGCATCCATTGAATCTTTATACTCCATAACGTCCCATAAATATTTAACATTTTCGGTATTTTTTACACCAAAACAAGAGGTGCTGTTGTTGCAATTCATAATATTATCTCCTGAACAGCGGGGAGAATTTACAATATTTAAATATTTTCTGATTGTTTTTTTATTAATTTCGCTGAAATCGCTTATTGCTTTTTCTTTTATTGAATTACTTCCAAGATTATATTCAGACACAAGATTTTTATATTCCTCTTTTGATAATTGTTTGTTTTTAAAACAGTATTGTTTGTTTTTTAAATTACTGCACATAAAACAATCCAGACAATTTTTGCAATACGAGAGAAAGTTAGAATCCGAACAATTTTCACAGAAATATAAATATCGACTATTACTACAATTAATACACTCAACACATTCGTATAATGAATCCGAAGATTTAACTACTTGCATGCAATCTAAACAATTTCTGGATTTATTTCCACGATATACGTAAGTCATGTTTTCTGAAAAATGAGTTCTTGTGCACATATAGCAATCTTTTGACCGACTCATATCATTATTGTATTCACAGTTTTCAGAAGAACCCACTCTTAGGGATGGCCAAGGTACATCCAGCATAAAATCATTGAATTGTTCAAAGAATGTTTTACTGAAATCGAACTCTCTCCCGTACATCATAAGATCAATGCCATCTTTATCCCAATATGAACGTGAATATACTTTGTATGGGGAATTGGGTGTAAAAATAGAAATTATATTTTCTCCGGTTTTATCGCATTTTCTCCTGAAAAGATTACGTTCATTTCGAAAACTCATACGTCTCATTTGCCGGCACTCCGGACAAAACGTCGGTGGTGGAACTTTAATCTTTTCATAAAATGAAAAATCATCTGTCTTTATGATAAAATCTTTTTTACAGTTAACACATATTCGATTATCTGGTTTGTGTTCCATAATTTTTTCCTAGAACCTAGAAACTAGCACTTAGAAACTAATTATTATTTTTTCTATCCAAATACCTCTGGAGAATGAGTGCTGCAGCGGAATCATCTATTTTTTCGTCTTTCTCTTTTTTTATTTTCATTGCATCGTTTATTTTTTTACCATCATTTCCTCGTGCAAAAACAGACGTCATAAATTCTTTTTCAAAATAAATCGGCAAATCAAGTTCTCCTTCAAGATTTCTCTTAAATTCCTCAATACTTCCCATTATTTTGTTTGGCTTACCAGAGAGGTCGTGGGATTCACCAAGCACAATTGCTGAGATTTCTTCAACACCACAAATATTATGGATATTATCGACTAATTCAAGGTCATTTTTAATTATTTTATAAGGAAAAGCTATTCGTCCTTCTTCATCAGAAAGTGACAACCCTACTCGTTTAGAACCATAATCTATACCTAAATATCGCATCCCATTAAAAATTTTAATATTACCTTATAAATTGACCTTTCCTTTTCTCTTATCCTTTGTTTTTAATATCATTATAGATTAATCAAAAATTTCTAACGGGACAAGTACTTAAATATTACCATAATTGCTAGAAAAAAGTATTACTGTTATCCCGTATGAAGTCATATATGTTTTTCGCAAAATAGGGGTTATAATAAAGTGTCGGTTATATTTTGATTATTAATATTAAATAATGTACGTCCCGTTAGAGGTAGTCAGCCCCAAGGTGACTGAAGCACTCCGACGGAATCGGAGGGCGACCTCTAACGGGACTACTTCATACGGGATGGAAACATTTTTACAAGACAATATATGGCTTTTTATTATAAGTGTGTTGTGGGTTCTTCCTTGGAAAGGTTATGCTCTTTGGACAGCATCAAAAAATCACAATAAGAGGTGGTTCATTGCCCTTCTAATATTAAATACTTTTGCAATTCTTGATATTTTTTACATATTCTATATAGCAAAGAAAACTCCTCAAGATTTAAAACATTTATTTAAGGCAAAAATTTAATTCGTTAGTTAAAAATAGACCGCAAGGTCTATTTTTGATTTGGTGTTTAAAACTTGAAAAATAGGCTAAAATAAGGTAATGTTATGAGATTAAATCGTGTTCTTTTTAAAGTATTTGTGGTATACTGGATGAGTGGCTGAGGGATATAAAAGAAATCCAAATATTGAATGTGTAATATGTAAAACTCCAATATATAGGAGACCATCGCAGATCGAAAATAGTAAGGGTAAAGTCTTTTGTAGTATGGGTTGTTATGGTCTCTCTTCTAGAAGAGAAATTCCTTGCAAGGTTTGTGGAAAATTAATTTTAGCAGGTTTAAATAAAAAAACCTGTAGTAGAAGTTGCGCTAATATTCAAAGAGCTGGTATCAAATACAAAATCAATAGTCCAAGAAGTAAAGTTAAATCTCAACAAGCATTAAAAATTCGTCTCATAGAGAAAAGGGGTAAGAAATGTGAAAGATGTGATTACAATAAATATCAAATACTACAAGTTCACCACAAAAACAGGAATAAACAAGATAATGATTTAGATAATTTACTATTAATTTGTCCCAATTGCCATGCAGAAGAACATTTATTAGAAAAAAGTTGGTTAACTAAAAAGTATGGATAAAGACATTGTTTATTAAAAATTTTGGTTATAAAGAGGAGGCGTCGCATAGAGGCTTAGTGCATCGGTTTTGAAAACCGAAGTGCCGAAAGGCACCGTGAGTTCGAATCTCACCGCCTCCGCATGTTGAAAAAATGCCCTTTTATTGGGCATTTTTCTTATACGGAGGCGAGCGAGCAAATTGCTTTGCTCGCGCGTGAGATTCGAAAGATTTTTCATTATCAGCTTTGCTGATTGAAAAATACCCGCCGCAGTATCGGCGAATCTCACCGCCTCCGCAGAGTCGTGATAGTATTAGATACATGAAAATATTTAGTAAGAAAAGTTTTGTAAAAATGGTATATTTGTATATATGTTATTAAATTTATTTATTCTAATAATTTCTTTATTTCTATTAATAAAAGGGGCAACAATGTCTACAAGATTTGCGGTTAAAGTTGCTGAAAGTTTTAAACTTTCCAAGTATGTCGTTGGTTTCATTATAGTAGCCGTTATATCAATACTTCCTGAAACACTTATCTCAATAAATTCAGCAATTGCAGAAGTTCCATCTCTAGGTTTAGGAACTTTATTTGGCTCAAATGTAGCAGACTTGACTCTTGTATTTGCAATAATAATTTTCATAACAAATAAAAATATTAAAATAGAGAGTAAAATTTTAAAAAATAATATAATATACCCATTTATATTACTTGTCCCAATTATCTTAGGACTTGATGGATACTATTCACGAATAGAAGGAATTTCATTGTTGATAATAGGGTTAATCTTCTACTACTTCGCTTTCAAAAATAACAATGAGACAAGAATTGAAAATGTGCCCAAGGTCGATAGAAAAAAATACATTTTTTTACTCTTAACTAGCATGGCAATTCTATTGATTGGTTCGCATTTTGCAGTAACATCAACTGCTAATTTAGCTAGTAACATCGGAATTTCTCCAATTATCATAGGAATATTTATTCTGGGGTTAGGCTCTACTATCCCAGAATTATTATTTTCAATAAAATCAGTAAAAAAAGAAGACGACTCATTAGCTATTGGAGATTTGCTTGGGACAGTACTTGCTGATGCCACAGTAGTGGTTGGTATTCTTGCTCTTATTAGCCCATTTTATTTTCCAATTAAAATAGTATATGTCACAGGAGTTTTTATGGTCATATCATCATTTTTACTATTTTATTTTATGAAATCTGGAAAGACCCTTACGAAGAATGAAAGTTTTATTCTATTTATTTTCTGGATAGTATTTATATTGACTGAGCTGGCTTTGGCAAGCTAAAAAATATTTTTGTTTGTAATACAAAGTTATATGACTTTTTATTTAACTAAAGTTTTATTTCTTAGTATTTTTCTTATTATTTGAGTCCAGAAGCTCGTTAACATCATTTAAGAGATTTTTTATTCTTTTATTAACATCTTCAATATTAGTTCTTTGTTCATTATCCATTTCTTTTTTATTATTTAGTATTGTTTCTATAAGCCAAGAAATACCAGTTAGAGGAGAACGTAATTTATGTGTTGCAAGTGATATTAATTTTTCTTTAAGTTCTAGATACTTTTCTTCATTTTTTCGTAGAACAAATCCGATAAGAATAAGAAACAAAACGAAGAGAGTAGAGATGATTGGCACCAAAGTATAAACAAGGACATCCCTATTGTATTGACTTGAGCTAATATCCATACCTAAAACGGCATAAACTTTTTCTCCATCCATAATAGGTACCAATGCTGTAAGCCAACTCCCCCATCGGTCTTCATTAAATTCTATTGCCGAAGGTAATTCCTTTGTAAATACTTGTCTTTCTACTTGAGTTGCTTCATTATAGATTTGTCCTGGTGGTGAATAGTCTAGAGATGAAGTTAGTTCAGAATCCACCATAAAATAAATCTGTTCACCGCGATAACCCCAGAGGTAAATGAAACGGATATCTTTATTCAATCCTCTTATTTGTTCCAATTTATTCTTCAGAGACAAATAGTAGGGATTACTAGTGTCAGATTTTGTTCCTGTAAGACTTATAATATCGTCGGGGTCAAAAGCATTCGCGACAGAAGCTACGTTTATAAGTAAATCTTTTTGGGTATTAAAAGAAACATTTTTATAAGTCCAGACAGTAGCAAAAAAACCTACAACTAAAATTATTGAAATAATGCTTGTATAATACCAAAAAAATAATTTGCTTGAGGGTTTATAACTCATTTTAATGAGTATCGTTAATCTTTAATAACTCTTTCACTTTTTCTAAAATAATTTTTGGATTTACCTTAGGTTTTAACAGATACCATGAAGGTTTGTCATCTACAATTCCTCTCATTATTCTATCGTCAGCATCAAAATTGGTAAGCAATATCACTGGAACTTTTTGCCCCCAAGGCCCTGATTTACGTATTTCATTTAGAACTACCATTCCATCAACTTTTTTCATTTCAATATCAGTAATGACTAAATCTGGTTCTTTGTTTAAAGCTTGTACTAGCCCATCATCACCATCATTTGCTGTAAGAACTTCAAAACCTTCTGAAGCAAAAATGGGAGATAATGACTTCAAAATCATTTCATCATCATCTATTATTAAAATTTTGATACTCTGTGTATTCATATATATTTGAATTATAGCACTTTGAAAGAAAAAGTCTCATTTTAAATAATATGTTAATATATATCTATGAAGATATCGGTATTGATTATCGCTCACAATGAGGAAAAATATATAGCCAAATGCATTCTATCTATTTTAAATCAAACACAAAAGCCAGACGAAGTTGTTGTTGTAGTTCATAATTCTACAGATAAAACATCTGAAATTGCAAAAACATATCCAGTAAAAGTTCTAACACTCGATAGTGGTATCGGAGCTGTATATGCAAGGATTGAAGGAATCAAGAATGTCAAAGGAGATATTATTCTCTCTATTGATGGGGATTCAACCGCAGAAAGTAACTGGATTGAAGTTATGGTCAAAACTCTGGAAATGAATAACAATATTTTAGTCGGTTCATGGATAAAAATAAGGGGAACAATTGTTGAAACATTAGACAACATCTGGAATAAATATTTCTGTGTTTCAAAAAATAAAAGGGCTGCTAAGTGGATTTGGGGAGCTAGTTTTGCCTTTTGGGGTAAAGACAAAGACTATGTGTTAAAAGTATTTGAAAAAAGTATTGGAATGGCAAATTCTCTCAGACTCTCGAAAGTAAGAATTGCTGAAGATTATTGGCTCGCTTTGTTTATGAATAAAATTGGTAATTTAGAAATAACAAACAAAACGTCTGTTACCGCTAATTCCAAAGAATCATCAATGATAAAAGAGATATTACGGAACAGACAAAACCGCAGAAATGGCCGTCTGATAAGACGTTTTATAGAAGAAAATAATTTATAAAAAATGCATTTATAGTAATAAAGTGGTAAAATAACTATTATGGAATCCCGTTAGAAGTCATATATGTGATTCTAGAGTATGGGATTATTTTAAAAAATTAGTTAACTTTTGATATTATTATTTAATTTATGTACGACAATCTAAAGATTGTCTACTTCTAACGGGATGGAATCAATTTTAAAGTCGGATATATTTTTCTTTATTACTTCTATTTCTGTTGTTATTATCACCATAGTTTTATTAGTCGCAGGCGTTTATTTTATAAAAATTTTAATAAACTTTCATAAAATATCAGTGATTGTAAAAAACTTCGCAGAAAATACAGAAACGGAATTGAAAGATATAGGACACCATGTCAGACAAAGTCCCCTCTTTACTTTCTTCTTCGGTAAAGAGAAAGTTAAAAGGGAACCAGAGAAAAATGGAAAAAAGACAATATAAAAGTCGTGCATTATTAGATAACTAAAGGCTTCACAAATTATAATAGAAATCGGTAGAGCACGAAATAGCTCTTCCCAAAGGGTACACCAATTTCTTGGTAGAAATTCGGAAAGTGTAGCGCCGTCGCGCTCAAAAGCCCCTTTGATAAGACTATTTCGTGCTCTACCTCAAATAATTTGTTCCGCCTAGAAATAAAATGGATCCCGTTAGAAGCCGCGGTCACGGTTCTAAAGGGAAACACAGAATTTATTATTATAAATTTAATTAAGCAGGTTAATGATTAATAAGATATTATTGACCGCGACCTGCTTCTAAACGGGATGGAAAAGAAAACAGTAAGTAAAAAAGGAGTAAGCGCAAAGACAGTTATTGGTATCGGAGCAGGCGTTGCAGCATTAACAGCAGCTGCTTATGTTCTTTTTGGACCAGATGGCAAGAAGAATCAGAAAGCAATACGAAGTTGGGCTGTGAAAATGAAAGGCGAGATAATAGAAAAGTTTGAAAACGCAAAAGAGCTAACTGAGCCAGTTTATCACAATATTATTGATAGTGTTCAGGCTAAATATGCAAAACTCAAAAACGTAGATCAGGCAGAACTTGAGGCAACAGTTAAAGAGATAAAGAAGCACTGGCATGCCCTAAAAAAAGAAGTTGTTAGTAAGAAAAAGTAGTATAATCCTGTAGTAGAATTTTACTAAAATTTCACTACGGGATATAATATACCTATGGATCCCGTTAGAAGTCATATATGTAATTCTAGATAACGAGGATACATTAAAATATTAGTGAGGTTCCGATATTATTATTTAATATATGTACGAGAATCTAAAGATTCTCTACTTCTAACGGGATGGACGAAATTAAAATAAATACAATTGAGTGGTCTCTACCTGAATATTCTCACAAGGAACGTGGCAATGACTGGTTCTGGACTTTAGGTGTCATCACAATTGTCGCTTGCGGAATTGCTTTGTGGTTACACAGTAATGTATTTGCTATATTTATTTTTGTCGCTGGTGGTTGCTTGATTATGTTTACCCTAAGACCTCCTCAAAATGTAACTTACATAGTAGAGACAAAAGGTCTCTCTATGGGTAAAGATTTATATGAATGGAAAAAACTCAAAAGTTTCAATATCAAGAACAAAGATACTGACCCTTATGCAAAGTTATTGATAGAAACTAACAAACATTTCCTTCCTATCTATACTATTCCGCTACCAAAAGAAAAAGTGGATGAAACCAAAGATGCTCTCTTGAAAGTGTTGCCGAGGTCTGAAGTGGATGAGTCACCTTCAATGCTTTTTGCAGAAAAATTGGGATTCTAAAGAAAAATGAATTAGCCCAAGACATCCGGTCTTGGGCTAATTCTTTTGTATTATTTATCTGACAAAAATCTAATGGTGTCTGAGAGAAGAGTGCCTTCGTTTAAGTGTTTTTGGATGGGTTTCGGTAAAATCAGTTTATCTTCATTCTTACTAAACCAATGCAATTCCACAAATTCATGCTTGTGTGTACCCCCAACATTTGTTGTGTCTAAGAAATCTTTTCCATTTATAATTTCAAAAAAGAATTCAACTGATTGACCTTCTTCTCTCGTAAAATCATTTATAAACAAAAGCCTTCCGATTTGTGGCACAATACCGAGTTCTTCAATAATTTCTCTCTCGAGTGAGTCAATAACTTTTTCTCCAAATTCCATATGACCACCAGGAAGAGCATAATAGTAATCATTACTATCGTGCTTCATAACTAGGATTTTTTCATTATAGACGATAATGCCTCTTGTCCTGACAATAAATTTTTTGTGTTCCATAGGGGTAGTATAACATGTTACACCTCCATTAAAAAAATCCAATAATTAATTTAACGTGGCAATTAAATTGTGGCTACAAATAATTCTTCGCCGTCGCTCAGAATTTTCGCAGCCCACCCCTCGTGGTTTTGATTACTATCAAAACATCACTGCGGTCGTCACCAAAACGAAAAAGACTGGAACCATCCAGTCTTTTTGCATTCCCGTTTTTGTGACCCCGGCAGGAATCGAACCTGCATCGCAACTTCCGCAAAGTTGCGTCCTATCCATTGAACGACGGGGCCATGATAATAAATACAAAAAAACAAAACAAGAAAATAAATGCTCCCTATCGCTTGCCTGTCCGCCTTTGGCGGAAACGACGGGGCCAGTAGCTATTTACGTTATAAATCTACACTAAATAGCACGTAATCGCAAGTAAATTATATAATCCATTAAAATAATAACCTTGACAGAATGGGGTAAATAGTGTTATATTAAAACAAAATTCACATTTAACCATAAAAACGCAGTTATGAAAAAGTTAGCCCTAATTGGATTGTTTACCGGTGGTAGCCGGATAACGTATTTTTGCGATAAAATTCCAGGCCTGAATTACCCTCAAATTGCTGAATTCTTCTCTCCACTTTCCTCTTCGGAAAAGGAAGAGCTGGAAAAAGGTGATTTTGTCTGGTTGAAAGACGAACCTTCTGTTCTTGTTGGAAAAGTTTCGAGTTTTTCCCTGATAGAAATCACCGAAATAATCCGTGTGGAAAATGATACAAAAATATTCCACAAATCGGGCTCATTTCTCCTTAGCGAAAAACCTCTTTTCTGGGTTATAGAAGACCGTGAGGATGAGTTGGTTGATTTCGTAAGAGACAATCCACAAACTCAGCAATATTAACTATCCATTCGTAAAGAATTATTATAGACCTCTTTTTACAGAGGTCTATTTTTTTATATGCTCAAAAACTAGATTTATTCTAGTCCCCTTTTTGTGGTATACTATTCTTAAGTCGGGCTTATCCCATTAGAAACTGCGGTTGCGGTTGTAATGGAAATTAATAAATTATTAAAATTTTTCTGTTTTAAACTGTTTGCGAAAATAAAATTTACCGCAACCTGTTTCTAACGGGACTTGTTACATCATGGAGGAAAATAAAGAGAAAAAGTGTTGTGAAAATGGTGCTTGTGAAAACTGCAAAGATAAAAAAGGGTGTTGCTGTTGCGGTCTTCATTGTTGGTATAGGAAATGTCCGAAACATACAAAAGTTTTATTTGCAGTTATCATCGTCGCTGCCCTATGTGTTTTGGCTTCACTTTTCTGTGGTAAATATAATTATGAGTGGCCTAGAGAAGGCAGAAGATTTTCAGACAGAGGAAATATGATGGAAAAAAGCTTGGGAGAGACTGGTTCAGGCAGTATTACGGTTAATGTTATCCCTGCTGAAACTCCTACCGGTAATACGACAACCCCTCCAGTCCAACAATAAAACTTAAATAAAAAATTCCGAGAATTCCTCGGAATTTTTTATTTATTTTCCTTCAGCCCAATTTTTAATTTCTCTATATGTCGCTTCCCCGCAAATAGATTTACCACTATTTTGATTTAGAAAAAATGGCACGCCACCACATACATCATCACCAACATCTAACTTCATCAAGAGCTCATCATTTTCTTTATTGTGCCAAACTTCTATTTTTTTTATATTGAAACCTTCACTTATAAGTTTATCAACGTGCTTCTCCACGACAATGCAACTCGGACATTCCAAACCATAAAAAAATAATATTTCTTTCATTTGCTGATTATAACACCACACACTAAAAAACAAGAAATAATTCATTCCACTGGAGAAGAAAATAGTCTTTGAGAAATACATTGCGGAGGCTGTCGAGCCGAGCATAGCAATCCGCCAACAGGCGGATATGCGCGTATTTCGAGAAGAGCTATTTTCTTCGAAAGAATAATCTTACATACAAAACAAAACCGCCACGGAGGCGGTTTTGTTTTATTTTGTTATTTTAGAAAGTCTAGATTTTTTGCGTGAAGCAGTATTCTTCTTTATTACTCCTCTCTTAGCAGCTTTGTCTATAACAGAGTAGGCTTTTGGAAGTAATTTTTTAGCCTCGGCTTTTTTCTTTTCTTTGACTAGCTTCTCGATTTCCTTAACAGATTCCTTGATATTCTTCTTGTTACGGTCATTCATGGCTTTTTTGACCATGGATCCACGTAAGGCTTTTTTGGCTGATTGTGTAATCGGCATAAAATTTATTGTTTATTTTACTTAACTATGTTTATAATAATCTTTTTACTAATATTTTACACTTCCTGCCCCGTAGTAAATTTTATGTGCATTCGACTTAAAATTTTACTTCTGGGGTAATCGGCATAAGTTTGTTTAATTAAGAATTAATAATTACGAATTAAGAATGTATTTCATTCAAATCCTGCCGAGACACCAGCAAAACTGAATAAGCAAATATTACCAGAAATAGCCGAAAAGAGCAATATTTGCTATTATTTAGTCATGATTGCAAGATTAGAAGGAATTATAGTTCACACAACAGAAAAGTTCTTAATTATTGACGTAAACGGAGTTGGATACAAGCTTTTCGTCACAAACGAAGCCATTACCTCTATACTATTGGGTGACCATGCATCTTTTTGGGTACACACTGCTGTTCGAGAAAATTCTATAGACTTATATGGTTTCAAAAATACCAATGAGATGTCTTTCTTTGAACTTCTTCTTGATGTTTCAGGGATTGGACCACGCTCTGCCCTATCAATCCTTACTGTCGCGCCTATTGATACCCTAAAGAGAGCTATCGCTACTGGCGATACAAGTTATTTAAATAAAGTTTCCGGTATTGGTAAAAAAACTGCCGAGAAAATTATTGTTGAACTCCGAGACAAACTCCAAGATTATAAGAATGACGCCGATACACCAGGAGCACTTCGTGACGAGAGTGATATTATTGAAGCTTTGAAATCTCTCGGCTACTCTCAAAACGAAGCTCGTGACTCTCTCAAAAAAGTTCCATCTACAACAATTGGAACCAACGCTCGTATAAAAGAAGCCTTACAAATCCTCGGCAAGCGTTAATTATTTATTATCCCAGTTCCATAATTTAATTTTTATTATGGGCAAGACACTAGGATATAAGGGTTGGCCTATTCGGCCACGTGTCTTGCATGAGAAATAATTGTAAAGAGTTTTAGTTTTTTATTATTAATAATTACAAAAATTATGGAACGGGATGGCGATTTTTATAGTCACTTCGTTCCTTAAAAATCAGCCATGCCAGAGTTACCTGAGGTGACTACAACAGTAAATGGATTACAAAAAGTCTTACCTAGGCTTGTTTTTATTGATGTCTGGACAGACCTCCCGCCGTCACTTAAGACATGGCGGGCAAGCGCTAAAAAAAGAAAAATGTTTAAGGCTACACTTAAAGACCCTCTTTTTTTAAAAACATTTAAAAAGAAAATAATTGGAGAAAAAGTAATCAAGGTAGAAAGGAGAGCAAAAAATATTTTGATAAATATTTCTAGTGGTGAAACCATATTGATTCATTTGAAAATGACGGGACATCTCCTTTTCGGTGAGTACACCAAAAAGGTAATTAAGAATGAAAAATTAAGAATTATGAATTGGGTACCAAAAAACCCAGGACCATTAAATGACCCATACAATAGATTTATCCATGTTGTCTTTTCATTTTCAAATGGTAGACAGCTGGTTTTTTGTGATTCGCGAAAATTTGGAAAAGTTACAATCATAAAGACAAACGAACTGGGAGTTTCTTCTCACTTGAAAAATATCGGACCAGAGCCATTAGAAAAATCTTTTATATTTTCTAAATTTAAAAATCGCTTACTTTTGAAACCTAATTGGAAAATTAAAACTGTTCTAATGGATCAAGGAGTTATTGCTGGTATTGGTAATATATATTCAGACGAAATGCTTTGGCTCTCTGGTATTCACCCAGAGGGAAGTCCTAAAAATATTCCGAGAATTCAATTGTTGAAATTGTATAAGGCAATGTTGGAAGTTCTTAAAAAAGGTATTAATTTCGGTGGCGATTCAATGTCCGACTATAGAAATATTGAGGGAGAAAGGGGTAATTTTCAAAATGAACATAATGTTTATCAAAAGAAAGGAACAAAGTGCGTGAAAAAAGGTTGTAGTGGTGTTATAATAAGAAAAGTTATTAATGGTCGCAGTGCACATTTTTGTAATACACATCAAATAAAATACTAGTCCTGTTAGAAGTCATATATGTTCTATATTTATAATGGGATTTGTAAAGAAGACGATTATGTTTTGATTTTATAAATTAATTAATGTCTGTTCTGTAATCAGAACAACTTCTAATAGGATGGCAGAAAAACCAAAAGAAAAGAAAGATGATAAGAAAAAAAAGGTTCATCATAGTGGTGGTGAATTGAATTTTGGAATTGAAGTTCTATTGTTTGTCGTTGGAATTTTTATTATTTGGGTTCTTGCTGGTGGAGCTAAAAAATCAACAACGGAAGAAAAACCATTTATGACTCAACCTACAAATCAGATAACCCCAAACACAGGATACGGACCAATAAATAATTAAGGCCTTAATATTCTAAATAGTGCTACCCCACAAGCAACAGAGACATTGAGGGATTCTTTTTTGCCATACATTGGTATTTCTGCAATGATATCGCACTTATTTAATACTTTTTTATCTAGTCCTAAAACTTCAGGCCCCATAACTATAGCAACTTTAACACCCACTTTTATTTTTCTATAATCAATAGCCATTTTATCTTGTTCAATAGCTATGATAGTGTAACCATTTTTCTTTAATTTGCTTATCAAAGGGATGAGTGTCTTTTTATACTCCCACGAAACCCAAGTTTCAGCTCCAAGCGCACTTTTAGCAATATCTTTTTGAATTCGTCTAAATTTGTCTGTCGGACGTGGAGTCCAACCTGTTAAATATATTTTGGAAATTCCAACAGCATCGGCAGTTCGAAAGATTGCCCCAATGTTTATGGCGGAGCGTATGTCAGGAAGAATTAAAATTGAATCATTTTGATTTTTCATTTTGTTTATTAATTTTTTCAATTTGTGCTTCAACATCACTCGCTAGAAAACTTTCGTTATTCACTGTGTCTTGTCTCGGCCGGACAATATGTAGCTGACGTTTGTCGTTGTCAAAATAAACAGTTGCAGAATTATTATTCTCATTATATTTGTCGTTGAAGCCAGAAATTACCACCGGAGAATATCCGAGCTTAATGGAGATAATGTGATTTAGAAATTTTATTGATTTACGATAGTTTTCGTTTTTATCGCTGTAGATATCATCGTAATTTTCGTTGATTTTATTCATGTCGAAACTGAAATCATTCAACAATATATCGGAAATGTCTTCTTTTTTATCGTTGCCTCCGAAAATAACGACGTCGACAGTTTTTGGTAAACAATGTTTTATTAGTGTATCGATTTTATCGTTTAACTCAATTTTGAACTTTTCTCTGACTTCCGTGTTGTGAAATAACGCATCAGGATTCTGATGGCTCATGAATGAAATATTCTTCCCGAATTCGGCTCCGGTTCCGACGAATAACACCCCAGTGCAGTCAAGAAAATCTTTCGAGTATTTATCCGTGTTGCTAACTGAAGAAATTGTGTATGTTCCAACTTCTTTGGTGTCACCGGTTATTTCCGACTGAAATTTTTCTGTTCTTGATTTAAAATCGATGAACTCGGCATTCTTTTCGAATTCCCTAAAATATTTTTCTGATTTCTCATCCATGTCTTCTCTATTATGAAGACATTCAACTATTGCTAATTCACTACTTTTTAAATGTTCACCCTTTAGGGCATTTATTTGTCTTTTTGGGTTTTCTAGGTTATTAAAATTCATAATATTGAAAGTCTATACAATAAGTCACTTTTTATCAAGATAAAATGTAAAAATTATTTATTTCAAAATCATATCTTTAATATTTTTCGAAACATTCGTTAAATTTTTACATCCATTTTTAGTAATTAAAAACATATCTTCAATTCTAACCCCACCAAAACCTTTAAAATAAAGCCCTGGTTCCACAGTCATGACACAGCCAACAGGCAGGATATCTTCACTGTTTGGTTTTAAATTTGGCCACTCATGGATAACTGTCCCTACACCATGACCCAAACCATGAACAAAACCACTATGCAATTTGGCACTTTCTTTGATTCTAAATTTTTTTACTAAATAGTTTCTTACTATTTTATCTAATACTTTTGCTCTTCTCTCTCCTTTTTCCATCCTTCCGATTACCATCTCCTGTGATTTCAAAACTGCTTGATAGATTTTCTCTTGTTTTTTATTAATTTTTTTATAAAAATATGTACGAGTCATATCAGAACAGTAATGGTTTACTGTACATCCGAAATCAAACATTATTGTATCTCCAACTCTTAATTTTGTTCTTGATGGTTTATGGTGAATATTGGCAGTATTTTTTCCAAAAGAAACTATCGGTTCAAATGATAATATCGGTGCCTTATATTCAATGAAAGATTTTTTGATAAAATCCTCTACTTCCGTCTCCGTAATCCCGATTTTCAGTATTTCAAGAGCATCTTTCAAAACCCGCTCATTTATCCTTTGAGCTTTAATTATATTTGCAAGCTCTTTTTTACTCTTCACTGCTCTTACTTCATGTATTAGTTTTATCTTTTGCATCCCAGTACTAAAATTTTATTTTTAATTGTTCCCTTAATTCGACATTATTTTTTATATACTATATGTTATCTATATTTTAACCCTATCAAAAATTTAGTACGGGACAAGTTTTTTAATACACTTCTTTTTGATAACACTTTTCGCAATAAATTATCTCCGGCCTCTCTGGCGCATATGAAGTTTCAAATTCATTCCGACATCCTTCTTTCATACATTTTCTGTGCCAAAGTTTCATCGGATTTCTTAAGTTGATACGTCGATAGTGTCTACAATTAGGGCAGAGTCTTGGCAGTGGTAAATTCATTCTTTTGTAAAATTTTAATTCTTCAAGAACAATTTTGAAAGCTTCTGTGCATTGTTCTTTACATTTCCCGCCATGTTTACACGCTATTACTTTATTTAAAATATCATCAGTAACATCTTGTATGTTATCTGGAATATCATTATTTTGTATATCAATCTTATAATTTCTAGTTTCACTATCTTTCCATATATAACCTAGTTTTAAAGCTTCTTCCTTATCAAGGGGGAAATATTCTTGAGCGATTGTCTCATTATATGAAAAAGGTGATAATTCTATTGGGAAAAATTCTCCATATTTATAGATTCTCCCCTTTTTATCTACATATGGCATATCAGACATATGTTTGATAATCTTAGGAACTAATTCTTCGTATTCTTCGCGGGTGTATTGTTTATTGAGAATACAGTAACTCTTCTTACGTAGACCTTCACAACCAAAAACATTCAAACAGTTCTGGCATTCTTCACTGTAGTATGTATTTTGATTATATAAATTTCTAATAGAGAAAGCAGTATTTGCTCCTGCAAAACCATGAGCAACCTCATATACACGTTCAGCATTAAACCCTTGAAATGACGTATCATAACAATCCTTTGATTTATTTCTACAGAAAAATAAATATTTTGAATCTTCAACTTGGCGAGTACTGAAGGAATTGTGAGTATTTCTTGCTTCACATAAGTCGTCACCAGTAGAATTTACTGATTTATAAATACGAGCATAACGATATGGGGTTTTAAGTTTTAATTCGTTAAGTTTTTCAAGAACTTCTAAGTGCATTCTATAACTCCCTTTGGTTAATTCTTTAATTAAATTAAAATATTCATCTTTCTCATATTGTTCGTTAAATACACAATATTTTTTATTCACAAGCCCAACACAACCAAAACAGTTCATACAATTTCTACAGTCTATCAAATAATAACTTTCAACACAGTCCGTGGAATAACAACCATAAAGCAAATTATTCACCCGTTGACACTCAAAATTTTCATAACTAAATTCAACTTTTTCCGAGAAAGCTATATCCAAAGAATCTCGTGAATCAACAACTTGATTGCCAAAATAAACTCTTTCATTGCCCTTCCCCCCAAATAATAAATAACACTCTTTAAAATCTAAACCATAATTACAATATTCACTTACTACAAAATTATCTCTGTAAAGATTCTCCCTTGGAACTCTAGACTGAAGTGCACGAAACTGGGTAAAGAATGGGATAGAAAAATCATATTTCTGGCCATAGCTTAGAGGATCCCATTTGTCAGAGATCCAACAATCTCGGCAATAAATAGTGAAAGGGTTCTCGGAGTTGTATAAACAAAGCAATGATTCATTGCACAAAGCACACTTCTGCCTGTAAAAAACTCGATTATTGCGGAAAGCTAATCTTCTTTGAAACCTACATTCCGGACAAAAAGTAGGTGGAGAAACCTTAATCTTTTCATAAAACAAAAAATCATCTGACTCGATTATAAAGTCTTTTTTACAATTTCGACATGGCTTAGTTTCTGAATTCACTGTTAGATTATAACATAACATCAAAAAACAAAGATTTTGTTTAGATTGGATGTAATAAATAAAAACATTAAGGGTGTTGATTTTAATGCTTAAATGTGGTATTTTTGATAAATCGTCTAGATTTTTGGAAGTAAAATATCCGCTCGTATGGTCTGTTATAGCGGGTCAACCGAAAAGTTAGTAAGTTGTAGTTTGTAAATATAAGCATATATCCTCTCGTAGCTCAGTTGTAGCGGGTCAACCGAAAAGTTAGTAAGTTGTAGTTTGTAAATATAAGCATATATCCTCTCGTAGCTCAGTTGGTAGAGCAGCTCCCTTTTAAGGAGATGGTCGTAGGTTCGATTCCTACCGAGAGGACAATTATAAAAACCTTAATCTCTTAAGGTTTTTATAATTGTCCTCTCGAGTTTCGTCTTTGAGGACGAAACGTGTAGGAATCGAAGACCTTTTGCTTATTTTCAAAAAGCTCTGCTTTGAGAAAATGCAAAAGGTATACTGTCCTCGTAGAGGAAGATATCCTACTGACTGAACTTCTTCAGTCGCGTGTAGGAATCGAAAACCTTTTCCATATGAGTGTACTCGCGAATGGAAAAGGTGTACTGAACCTGTAAGGTTCGATAAGGTTACTGCCGGTCCTGCGTGTAGGAATCAAACCGAGGATGTATGAGTTTACGAAATAAAATATCCACGAGAGTGACCGAAAGTGTACTCACGATTCCTACCTCCGTAATCATCGATAAGGCTATTGCCGGTCCTACCGAGCCATTAATATATATATTTGATATAATTCATTTATGAAATTGGAAGACCTTGGTTATAATACATTTTTTGAATCTAATAGAAAGAAATTAAAATTGGAGGATTTTTCTGTCGCTCGGGTTATCGCTGAATATAAGGGCGCATATAAAGTAAAGAATTCTCTCGGTGAATATTTTGCTAAAGTAACTGGTAAAAAGATTTTTAATGCTTTATCTAGAGAAGATTACCCAGCTGTCGGAGACTGGGTCTCAATAAAAGAACAGGATGCAGAATGGGCTTTAATAAAAGAGATATTACCAAGGCAGACATTAATAAAAAGAAAATATAATAATAAAAATGGAATTCAAATAATTGCAACTAATATTGACGTAGCTTTTATAGTGGAATCAATCGGTAGAGATTTTAATTTAAATCGTTTCGAAAGATATTTTGCTATAGCAAACGACGGAGGAGTCCAATCAGCCATTATTTTAAACAAGACAGACTTAATTTCTAAAGAAGAATTGGATTTAAAATTATCCCAAATAAAAGACCGATTCAAAGAGGTTGATATTATTTTGACTAGTGCCTTAACAGATATAGGATTAGAAGAACTAAGGTCATATATATTGCATGGAAAAACATACTGTTTCCTTGGTTCCTCTGGAGTTGGTAAATCATCTTTAATTAATAGACTCCTTGAAGAAAATGCGATAGAAACAAAAGATATAAGTTTTCAAACTGACCGAGGAAAACATACCACTACTGGGAGAGAAATGTACTTCTTAAAAAATGGGGGTATAGTTATAGACAATCCAGGAATGAGAGAAGTCGGAATGACTAATACTCATGATGGGGTGGATAATGTTTTTGATGAAATAACTGAATTGGCTACGAAATGTAAATTTGCTGATTGTTCTCATGTCTCTGAACCTGGATGTAATGTTTTGTCAGCATTAGAGTCTAATGAATTAAACGCAGAAAAATATGCGAATTACATTAATTTAAAAAAAGAAACAGAGTATTATGAGATGACTGAAGTTGAAAGAAATGAAAAAGACTATAAATTTGGAAAATTCATAAAAAAAGCAAAAGAAGAGATAAAAAAATATAAAGGTTAAAATAACTTTTATATTTAATTTTCTCTATGACACCTCGATAAGTAATACACCAATAAAAATACCAACCCCCACACCTATATTTTTATAGGTTTACACCAAATTTTCTCACAAAGATAGAGTACGCAGTTTGAATGATATTATGCAGAAAACTGTATATTATATGCGATATAATAATAAAAATATGGGTGTGGGGGTAAAGTTATCCACAACTATCTTGCTTACATAGTTGATACGTTATATAATATGAGCAAGGTATCTTTGTAATAGTCTTTTCACATTCGCCCGATGTATTGGGTTTATTATTTAGAAAAGATTCATATTGCGCGTAGATTTAGTTCATTATACTCACATTATTATTAGTGAGTTCGTTCTTTGTTCTAATAAAGCTTAAAGGCTTGGAGGTCGGTTCTCAAATTTTGAGGTTCGACTTCCAAGCCTTTTTTCTTTTGTCTTTTTTATTTATTTACTAAGAGTAGAAAGGATAAATTGTTCAAGTCCAATTGTAAAATCACACTCCCCACGATGTGCACTATGATACAAAGAAACAAGTTCACTCGATATTTTCTTTAATTCTTGGTTAGAGAAAACTTTCGTATTATTTAATATCATTGTTTTTACTTTCCAAAAAATAATCCCAGAAATTTCCTCAGGAGCTACTCCTTTTGAGACAGCATCTCTATATAAAATCCAAGTTCCTATCTTATCTTTACGTGAAAAAGCATCAGCAATACCAAAAACATTCATTTTGGGAACCTGCTTTAAGACTTGGGTACTAAAATCTTCAATTACAGCATATTTTTTATATTTCTTTGCCTCTCCAATAAGCAACTTATCTTCAATAAAAGCAAAAGTCGTAGAAGAATCTTTTAAAACTAATAGATCTTCTACAGAAAGTGTAATATTCCCCTCTTTAATCATGTCTTCAAGGACAACAATTGGCGATTCCCCAAAGAGGCTAACACAGGAGGCATAATCTAAGAGCATTTCTTTATTAGAGCTCTCTTCTGGTATAAAAATCGGCAAATTGTTTTTATACAACTTTTTTAGAAAAGCGTTTTTCTTTTTAGTATCATTACCCGAGAGGATGTAAATCATATCCAATTCTTAACTTTCTTTTTGTAGTTTATATAAGTCTCCCCATACTTTTTTTCTAACAACATCTCTTCTTTTTTGAGAAAAAATAATTTAGTTATTAAATAAGCAACAATTGTAAAAATTACACTAAACAGAGAATTTATTATCAGTCCAAGTCCTAGTGTCATTATGAAAAGACCAAAGTGGGTTGGGCTACGTAAATATCTATATGGACCGAATTCAAAGTGAGACCTAGATTCGCTTTTCTCCATTCTTTCTTTATAATTTGCTGATACTGATTGTGCCCAGTAAATTATTATTGAACTAATTATTAACATTACAAAACCAGTAATTCTATAGACACCGTGAGAAAAGATTTTCTCAGTTAAGAAAGTATCAAAAAGCACCCCTAATATAACAGCAAATAAAAAAATCAAATAGGAGTGTACTAATATAAAATGCACTGTCCCCCTACGGGTTTCTTTAAATTCTTCTTTTTGGTGCTCCGTTTTGTTCATCCTATTAGAAGTAGTCCTATGGACATACTTAAATTAATCTAATAATACAAAATATAACCAATAAATTATGCCAAATCCCATATTCAAGATATCACTATGACTTCTAACAGGACAGGTATATTAATCCTATCACTAGAAAGTGATTTTTACCACTATTTTAAATCACCCCAAGTTTTACCAGTTGAAACTGAGACCAAAAGTGGTACCTTTTCTTTGCCTTTCAAAAATTCATCTGGAATTGCGTCTTTCATAGCATTTTCAATAATTTTAACAGCTTCGTTTAGTTTATCTTTTTTTATTTCATATACTAGTTCATCGTGTACTTGGAGAACCAACCTGACTTCTTTTATTAATTTAGCATTTCTTAGAGCATCATCGGCTTTTTTCATCCCAATCTTTATAATATCAGCTGTAGCTGTCCCTTGTATTGGTGCATTGGTTGCCATACGCTCAGCCATAGCTCTTATAAAAGGAATTGGTGACTTAATACCAGGAAAATAACGCTTTCGACCAAATAAAGTTTCTGTGTATCCATTCTGTTTAGCAAAATTTTTGATACTTAAAAGATACTCCGCAATTGTTGGAAATTGAGCAAAATAATTATCATGGAATATTTGTGCATCTTTTCTGTCGGTTCCAAGATTGTCTTTTAGAGCATTAACTCCCATACCATATAAAATACCAAAGTTTATAACTTTTGCACGACGTCTCATTTCATGAGTCACCTCTTCTTCCTCTACTCCAAAAACTTTCATCGCCACGGCTGAGTGAATATCATGTCCATCTTTAAAGGCTTTTAAAAAATAAGAATCCTGCGACATTAAAGCTGCTACTCGGAGTTCTATTTGAGAATAATCAAAAGAAGCAAATGAGTAGCCTTCTGGTGAGACAAAAGCATTGCGTATATTTTTTCCACGCTCTGATTTTATAGGAATATTTTGTAAATTTGGATTGTTGGAAGAAAATCTGCCAGTAGTAGTACCCGCTTGAATAAAATGAGCATGGAGACGTCCATCAGCTCCAACTGATGAAGGAATAGTATCAATATAGGTAGAGAGTAATTTTTGAAGTTCGCGGTGTTTTAATATTTCACCGATTATAGGATGTAAATCGCGAAGTTTTTCTAGTTCACTTTCTCTTGTAGACACCGCTCCGCCAGCACTTTTTTTTATTCCTTTTGGAGAAATTTCTAATTTGGTAAAGAGAATTTCGCTGATTTGTTTTGGGGAATTTATATTAAATTCAACTCCTGCTTCCTTCCATATATTTTTTTCCAGTATTGTTAAATCTTCATGATATTCAGCTGAAATTTTTTTCAAATATTTAACATCTACCATTATCCCCTCTTTTTCCATATCATCAATTATAGGGATAATCGGTATTTCTATATTTTCATAAACATAAGTAAGATTTTCTCTTTTTATATCTTCCTCGAGTTTTTCCACCGCACTTTCAAGAGTAGTGCTTCCCTTATAATGTATAACTTCATCCTCGTCTGGATTAGTTCTTTCTGAATTTAAGAGCCAATAAGCAATTTTTGCTTTGGTTAATTTTTCTTGATTTATATTACCTTCGGCGGAAGTTTTCAAAGTTGTCTGAACAACGGTCTGGCCGAGCTTCTCTAAAGAATTAGGCGAGGAGATCCGAGGACCTTGTGAGGACGAGCTTTGGGAACTTCCGCCGTCTAAAATATTTAAAAACCTATTTTGTAAACTTTTGAATTCCATTTCGCGGAAAAATTCTGCAACACTATTCTTATCAACTGTATCTTTCCAATAGTTTTTTGGTAATTCAAATTTTATTGGAGCATCTAGGCGAATAGTTGCGAGCGTCTTTGAAAATAGAGCTTCTTCCTCCCCTTCTTTTAATAAAGTTAAGACTCTGTCTGTTATACCGAGAGTTTTTAAATCTTCTTTTTTATTAATAGCTTTATATATATTTTCAACTGTTCCATATTTGGAAATAAGAATAGTAGCTGTCTTTTCTCCAATGCCCTTAATCCCAATAATATTATCCGATGGGTCACCTCGTAGTCCTTTGTAATCTGGCAAATTTTTCGGACTAAAACCAAATCTCTCCCGAACTTTCTCCTCATTATACAAAATGGTGTCATTAATTCCTTTTTTTAGAGTATAAACTTGAATATGGTCATCTTCGACGAGTTGAAGTGTATCCATATCACCAGAAGCAATAATAATATCAATTTTTTCTTTTTTATTTTGCAGTTGTTCTGCAATAGTTCCAAGCAAATCATCCGCTTCAAAACCTTCGCATTCATACATCGGAACAGAAAGTGCTTTAAAAAAATTACGAGAACTGATAAGTTGAGCTATTAACGCCTCATCCGCTTTGGCTCGTCCTGCTTTATAATTGTCATATGCTTCGTGTCTAAATGTCTTCTTTGGAAGGTCAAAACAGGCGATTATATAATCCGGTTTTAAATCAGTAATAATCTTAAAAAGCATGGTTGCAAGCCCATATATTGCCCCTGTTGGCTCACCCTTGGAGTTCATAAACTCAGGCAAGGCATGATAAGCCCTGTGAATAATCGCATGGGAATCAAGGAGAATCAGTCTTTTTTTTGTTTCTTTTTTTATCACACTTTAATTATACCAGAATTCAAAGGTCCTGGTTTGGTCATCTACGTGTTCTAATTTTACCCAACAAGTATCATTATTAAGACATTTTTTTACTTTTTCTGGCCATTCAATAATAATGAGATTGTCTTTATTATTACTTATTTCTTCCCATCCAATTTTTAATAACTCTTCGTGAAAATCTAAGCGATAAGCATCAATGTGTATTAATTTTTTAAAATTAGAAAAATATGAAGAGTTTGAATTGATTTCATAAAATTTCATAATAATATAGGTTGGGGAAATTATTTTTTCTTTAATTCCAAGAATCTTACCCAACTCTTGAGTTAGTGTTGTTTTTCCAGCCCCAAGCTCGCCAGAAAGAGCCACTACTTTAGCTTTCTTCTTTTTTATTTTTAGAATTTCATTTAGTATTTTGAGAGATATCTTCTTAATACCTTCTTTTTTAAACTTAATTTTCATCCCATTAGAAGTTGTCTATAGGACAACATTTATTAACGATAATAATCAAAACATTGCTCACAACTTACTTTAAATCCCGTATTCTAATATGACATATATGACTTCTAACGGGACAAGTCTCATTAGAAGTAGTCCAATGGACATACATAATATTAATTTTTGTAATCAAAACATTGCTCACAACTTACTTTAAATCCCGTATTCTAATATGACATATATGACTTCTAACGGGACAAGTCTCATTAGAAGTAGTCCAATGGACATACATAATATTAATTTTTGTAATCAAAACATTGCTCACAACTTACTTTAAATCCCGTATTCTAACATGACATATATGACTTCTAACGGGACAAGTCTCATTAGAAGTAGTCCAATGGACATACATAATATTAATTTTTGTAATCAAAACATTGCTCACAACTTACTTTAAATCCCGTATTCTAACATGACATATATGACTTCTAACGGGACAAGTACCTATATACTAACATACCCCGACAAAAGTCGGGGTATGTTATATTTTTTATTAACTAATAATTGTATGAGTCGGTGTAGTTACTACATGACGGCCATAAAATGACCTAGCAATAAGAACTAGTAGAAGAATGAAGATAATGATTAGCAACCATCCAATCAAACCAATTCCAAAGAATCCACTAAAGAAAACTGAGGCTCCGAGTACGTTACTGATTTTTGGATTATTAAGAACATATGCCATAGCATTTTCTTGTGCTCCATTTGGGTTTGTATAAATGAGGATTGTAGTTGTAACTATTTGAGCTAAGTTAGAATCCATAGAATCAACTCTGGCTTGCAAATATATAACTCCTTCATCATTAGGATTTAAATCATTGATTGGAACTGAGAGAGTTCTTTCATTTTCAGAATATGTTCCACCTGAAGTATTTACAACTGTTATTCCCTTTGGAATAAATACTTGAACCATTGGATTGGTTAATTTTGAACTACTGATGTTCTTGTAAGTAATAACGTAGTCTATAATATCTCCTCTACCAATTGCTTGATATCTATTTTCAATTTTAAGCATGATTGGTGAATCAGAACCGACAACTGTTGTGCCTTGTCGATAAATAATTTCTCTTGTTGTTGTGATGTTAGTAGTTGCATATCCTTGTGTTTGAAAGACTTCAATAGACCCGCGAGATACTCCATCTGAACTTTCTGCAATAGCTTGGAAATAATAAATTGTTTTAGGGCTTAAATTGGTCAAATATTCACTGAAATTAGTATTTCCATTTGTGGTATGTGATGTAGTTCTTCGTCCAAGATTCATAGTTGTACCATATTCGAAGTATACATTTGCATTAGTATAATTTGAACTGGTAATAAGACCATTTACTTGGGCTCCTGTTTGAGAGATATTAGTTGCAACTGTTGTTACTACATTGGTGTTATATACTGGATTAGGAATAATTTGATTATAATCAACATTCACTTTTATAGACCTTGAATCCTCACTATTATGCCCACTTGCTCTTAGAATATAAGTTGTAGTGTTGTATGGGTAAAAAATTCTACTCCCGTCAAGGGCGACATTCCCGATATTTAAGATACTTACGTAATTACAATCACTTGTATTCCATCTTAGAGTAACATAATCACCTTGGTCTATATATGTGTCACTTGCTGTGAAGCTATCAATCTGACACTCATCATTATTATCGTCATCATCATCTTCGTCAACATAGATTTTTACTTTTTCTGTTTCTGTAGAACCATCGTCGTTGTAAGCAGTTAAGGTATAAGTAATATCCTCGTCTGGAGATACTTTCTCACTTCCATCATCATTTACTGTACCAACATCTGAGATTTTTACACGGTCACAATTTGTTGTATTCCATTTTAGGATTGTGTAGTCACCTTCTTCTATACTTGTATCACTTGCAGTAAAACTATCGATAGAACATTCGTTGTCATCTTCTTCATCAACAAACACAGTAACAGTTTTTGTCTTAACTCCACCAGTTGAACCTGATGCTGTTAATGTATATGTCTTAGTATAAGTTGGATAAACAACTTTTGAACCAGAAGTATTTACATCTCCAATAGATGGAGAAATACTTACGTCTGTACAATCGCTTGTATTCCAATTGAGAGTTGCAGAGTCACCTGATGTTATAGACGAAGGATTTGCTGTAAAACTATTGATAGTACAAACAGCTGATTGGTTTACATATACTGTAACAGTCTCTTGGTCTGATCCATTTTGACCTGTTACATTTAATGTATAAGTGGTTGTCTGTGTAGGATTAACAGATTGAGTTCCTGAAACTGCAACGTTGTAACTAATATTTGAGATAGTTGCACTTGTACAATTACTTGTATTCCAGTTTAATGTTGAATAATTACCAGATGTTATAGATGTAGGATTTGCTGTAAAGCTATTGATGGTACAACTATTAACTACGTTTGTTGAACAGTAAGAGCCATTCCAAGAAGTATTGGATGCGCAAGAAGCAGTAACTGTATCGCTGTCGAGTAATTGGGAATTATTATAAAGATAATATGATTGAGAACCGTGAGAAATGTTGAATGATTTGGTTCCATTATTTCCAGTTGCTACTGTAGTACCATCATGTGTGACAGCTGAAGTAGCTTCTGCATTTTGTGTTGACCAAGTAAAACTCATAGGACATGTACTGTTTCCAGAAGCAATCACACAAGATGAACCTGTTGCATTTATTGAACCTGTCATATTTTCTTGAGGAGTATTTACAGTTACAGTGACTTCATCAGTTTTAGTTCCACCACTTGAACCATATGCAGTTAATATATATGTTTTAGTATATGGAGGATAAACAACTTTTGAACCAGAAAGACTGACTGCACCTACGCCATGAGAAATACTTACAGAAGTACAGTTACTTGTACTCCAACTAAGAGTTGTTGAATTGCCTAATGTTATAGATGTAGGATTTGCTGTAAAACTATTGATAGTACAAACAGCAGATTGGTTTACATATACTGTAACAGTCTCTTGGTCTGATCCATTCTGACCAGTTACATTTAATGTATAAGTTGTTGTTTGTGTAGGATTAACAGATTGAGTTCCTGAAACTGCAACAGTGTAACTAATATTTGAGATAGTTGCACTTGTACAATTACTTGTATTCCAGTTTAGTGTTGAATAATTACCAGATGTTATCGATGTAGGATTCGCTGTAAAACTATTTATTACACAGTTATTAACTACGTTTGTTGAACAGTAAGAGCCATTCCAAGAAGTATTGGATGCGCAAGAAGCAGTAACTGTATCGCTGTCGAGTAATTGAGAATTATTATAAAGATAATATGATTGAGAACCGTGAGAAATATTAAATGATTTGGTTCCATTATTTCCAGTTGCTACTGTAGTACCATCATGTGTGACAGCTGAAGTAGCTTCTGGGTTTTGTGTTGACCAAGTGAAACTCATAGGACATGTACTGTTACCAGAAGAGATGGTACAAGATTCCCCTGTAGCATTAATTGAACCTGTCATATCCTCTTGAATGGTGTTTACGGTTACTGTGACAGTTTTAGGTGCAGCGGTGCTTGTAGAGTTAGATGCTGTAATAGTATATGTCTTTGTTTGAGTTGGATAAACAGATTGTGAACCAGATGTATTTACACTTCCAACGTTTGGAGAGATGCTTACAGAGGTACAATTACTTGTGTTCCAGACAAGATTTGAATAATCACCATTTGTTATTGAAGAAGGATTTGCTGTAAAATTATCAATTTTACAAGTTAGGGTAGGTTGATTTACACTAATTAATACACTTTTTTGATCTGACCCATTTGGACCAGTCGCATATAATATATATTCGGTATTTACTTCAGGCCAAACAGTTTTTGAACCATTAACATTTACACTTCCAATACCAAAAGAAAGGATTACTGATGTACAATTATCTGTATCCCAACTTAAAACAGAAGAACCACCACTTGTAACTGATGTAGGACTTGCGGTATAGCTATTTATTTTACAAATTGGGGTTGGTTGATTTACATTTACTGTAACAGTCTTAGGTGTAGCGGAACCAGTTGAGCCAGATGCATTTAATGTATAGGTAGTTGTCTGTGTTGGCCAAATAGTTTTGGAACCATTAACACTTACATTTCCAATACTTGAAATACTTACTGATGTACAGTTACTAGTATTCCAATTTAAATTTGAAGGATCTCCTGCTGGAATTGAATTAGGATTTGCAGTAAAACTATCTATAACACAGTTTGATTGAGGAGGCACGACTGTATTACTTACTTTAAAAACAGCAACCATTGTTCCTTGTGATTCCCATCCTGGAGCGACATCGCCAATCAAGATACCATTAGATAAAATAGAAGAAGCTGACTGTCCGTTTGGAAGTGCTGCTTGTGTTCTTGATTGATTTGGAAACCATCTTGCATCAACAAAAGAAATACTTTGGCTACTAGATATACTTAAATTTACATTTCCAGATAAATCACCGTTGTCAGACATTATGCGTCCTGTAAAATTTTGAGAGGTTGAACTATTTGATGGTTTGGTAATAGACAATCTTACATTTTTGGCAACAGTATTACTCGTATTATGATAATAGATACGCACATTTATAGTGTCGCCTGGTTCTGCTGACATAGAAGTTGAAGTCCAACAAGAACCATACCCCATATTGGAAGTATAGTTAGCTATTGCGACAGTATTCTGACAATCACTTGGGTCACTATTCCAGTTTGCAGCAAAAGCACTTTGTGCTGTAAAAAGAATGATAAAACTTAGGATTCCGACTATTATTTTTTTCATATTATTTTTCATAATGCTTTAAATATTAAAGTTTTTCGTTTCGACTTATTAGTTTCAATTTATAAATTACTATTTTAAATCTTCAATATCGTTATTAAAGACTTAAAAAGGTAAGGGTGACGATTGTTGTTCATAATCATCCCAAATTGAGCTAGAAGCCTTATGTTTAAACCCTTAAATCGGGAAATAAATAAAGCTGTACTATTTAGTTAAATGATAGCATTTTTAACCATATTTGTCAACCCCCATAAAATAGGGTCTAATCAGCAAAAATAGTACCTTTTGAGAGTAGATTAAACTATCTACTTCAAATTTACAAATTACAATTTTAAATCTTCAACTCTTAAGAAGTTAAAAACTTAAAAAAGTAGACAACTTTTCTGTAGGACAGAAAAGTTGTCTGTTTTTGTTAAATCTATTTCCACAACTTCAAGGGTATAGAAATCCCTTTCCCTTGCGGCTGAGCATCAACTGGATATCCTGGTTTAACTTCAGGAATAACCGGGGAAACATTTTTGTCTTTTGAAATTTGTTTAACCCCATAGATGGAACCTCCAACAATCAAGGCTGAGACTGGAACGACCCACCACCAATTTTTAGCAAACCAACCTTTTTCCCTTTTTTCTTTATTAGTAGCCGGAATTTCATACCCTGTAATCTTTGTTTTCTCCTCAAGAATATTACGGGGAGTAATAAAAGGTACATCTTCCTGTTTTGGTGTTATTACTTTTAAAGAAATATTTTCTACTGGTTTGTACAGCAGATCAATAATGATTTCCAATGCATTCACACAATCACACTTAAAAGAAGGATTCGAATCAATAAAAAGGAAATCTGTATCCTTGCCTTCACCGGAATAATTGTCTATATGTTGGACTTTTTTGTTTAGAGTGGAAAAGTAATAATTCCTGACTTTTACTGAAATGTTGTTATCCCATTTCATTTTTTCAGCTCCCGCAATGGCATCAACTACTTTTTGAGTAGTATTTGCTGAAGGCCTTGCAGATCTTACTGCTTTTTCAACATAAACCAAAAATAATTTTGGTTGTGGAATTCTATAGGTTATCCCAGAATTTAACTTATACACCGTATCTGGTAAAACCAGACCGTTGTAAAGAGCAACTGTTATTTCAGCTAACTCAGTGGCGGTAACCTGATGACTAGGTTCATTGACCCAGTACACCCAACGCTGATAACTCTCAGCGTTAATACTCTGTGAGCCTAAAAAGAAGGCTACAAACAGAAATAAAATCACTTTCTTCATTATTTATACAGATTTAAAAGATTTAAAATTAATTAATACTGTCGTATTTTTCTCCCAAAATTTTTAGAAAATGAGAAGCAAATATGACAGTACTAAAAAACTGACATTTGAGTGTAAGATAGCATATTTTATACTAAATGTCAAGTATCTACTTAATTACTTTAATAGAATATAACTCTGTAGTAGATTTTTAAAAAACAGTTGTAAAGTTTTAATTAAATCGTATTTAATTGTAGATAAATCAAAAAATACATATTGTTTTGTTAAAAATTCACTACGGGGTATAATAAGAATATGACTATCCAATTTGATGAGGAAAAGGAGAAAAAAAATTTAGATGATTTAAGAAAACAAGAAGAGGAAGACTTAATACAGGTTTTAGCTGAGGCTAAATATGGAGTTCCCCCAATAAACCTACTCGGGGTAATTATCGAGAACGATGCATTACGAGCCATACCAGAAAAAGACGCTATTTCTCTTGAGATAGCACCATTCAAATTGGTTGGAAGAAATATACATGTTGCTGTCCGGTCTCCTCAACCTGAGAAGCTTGAAAGTTTAACTACTTATTTTGGAGGACACAATCTTATCCCACATTTTTATATGACATCGCTTGCTAGTCTTAAAAAAGCTTGGGATAGATATAACGAAATATCTTATGCTTCAGAATCTAAGGTTGGAGCAGTTACAATTTCAGGTGAAGCCTTGAAGAAGATAATGCTAAATATACAAACAATGGATGATATCAAGAATGCTATTTCGGAAGCTGAAAAAGACAAAACACATACAACTTCTCATATTCTTGAAATAGTGCTCGCAGGTGCTATAGCTATTGAGGCATCTGATATACACTTTGAACCAGAAGAGACAACTGTCCGCTTAAGATTGCGACTTGATGGAGTTCTTCATGAATTAATGGAGATACCTCCTTTTGTCCATAAATTTATAAATTCTCGAATTAAACTTATTTCTGGTCTTAAGATTACAACCTCGGCTGTCGCTCAAGATGGACGTTTTAGTATTTTCTTAGACCAAACTGAGATTAGTCTTCGTGTTTCTATTATGCCAGGAGCTTATGGTGAATCTATCGTTCTCAGAATTCTTAATCCAAAATCAATCAGAGTAAAACTAGAAGATATGGGGATAGAACCTAACTTGTTTGAGGTTTTTATGAATGAAATAAAAAAGCCAAATGGTCTTATCCTCCTTACAGGTCCTACTGGTTCTGGTAAAACTACGACTCTTTATTCTTTCTTGCAAAAAATCTACTCAGAGGAAATAAAAATAATTACAATTGAAGACCCTATTGAATATCACCTACCTGGTATTTCTCAGACACAAACTGACGATGAAAAGGGTTATACATTTTTGGAAGGATTGCGTTCCGCTTTACGCCAAGACCCAGATGTAATCATGGTTGGAGAAATCCGTGACGATGAAACAGCCAAGACTGCCGTGGAAGCAGCATTAACGGGTCACTTGGTTTTCTCGACACTTCACACCAACAATGCCGCTGGAGTTATTCCTCGTCTTATCGACCTTAGCGTAAATCCAAAAATTCTAGTTTCCGCACTATCACTATCTATTGCTCAACGTCTAGTTCGAAAACTTTGCAATAATTGCAAGAAAGAAAAAGCCATAACAGAAAAAGAAATGCGAATCATAAAAAATATAAGTGACAAAGCAATATCTAATGGTAAAAATTTTATAAATTATGGAATTGATATGAACTCACCTCTTAAGTTATACGAGCCAGTGGGTTGTGATAAGTGTAATAAAACTGGATACAAAGGAAGAATGGGAATCTTTGAAGCGATACAAAAAGATGCATCTATTGAAAGAATAATTATTGAGAATCCGAGTGAGAGAGAAATAAAAGCAGTCGCTGCGAAACAAAAATCTCTCACGATGAGAGAAGATGGAATAGTAAAATCTTTAAAAGGTGTCACCTCTATGGAAGAAGTCGCAAGTGTTGTAGACCTGATTGAAGAATAAAATAAAATCCCCCGATTTTGATCGGGGGATTTTATTTGAAGAAAAGATAAATCTCTAAACAATCCTTTGCGAGCATACACTTACAAAGTAATATAGGATTACAGGATGGATCCAGTAAATATAAATAAACCAGAACGTCCTATGCACAGATATAGAGCACGGGGCCGATTGCTTAGAGATTTATATCCTCTTCTTTAAAATGCTATAATAAACAATGTATTTAATTTCTGTTTAGAGTATATCATAATAAAAATATAATGTCAAGCACAAACAAACCAAACAAAGATGATGTTTTTTTAGACCAAACACTCCGCCCAGAAGTATGGAGTGAGTATATTGGGCAAGAAAACATCAAGGCAAACTTGAAAATTCTCTTAACGGCCGCCGAAGAACGTTCTCATCCAGCAGAACATATACTTTTCTATGGACCACCAGGTCTAGGGAAGACAACACTCGCACATTTGATAGCAAAAGAGACACGAAGACAAATAAAAATTACTTCAGGTCCCGCAATTGAAAAAGTTGGTGACCTTGCTTCTATTCTTACTAATCTTGCACCCGGTGATATTGTTTTTATTGATGAGATTCATCGATTAAATAAAATGGTGGAAGAAATTCTTTACCCTGCGATGGAATCTGGGGTACTTGATATTATTATTGGCAAGGGTCCATCGGCTCGCACAATACAACTTGAACTTCCTCCATTTACTCTCATAGCAGCTACAACTCGAATAGCACTTCTCTCTTCCCCTCTTCGCTCGCGATTCTCGGGTGGAGTATTTAGACTCGAATTTTATACTCATGATGAAATTAAAAAAATTCTATCGCGTTCAGCAAAAATTCTTGGTGTAGAGTTAGACGATGAAGCTCTTGATGAAATCTCAAAAAGAGCACGATTCACTCCTCGAACAGCAAATTATTTACTTAAACGTTGTCGTGACTACGCTCAAGTTCACAAAACTCCACTTTCAAAAGATACTGTGAAGAAAGCTTTGGCTCTGCTTGAAATAGATGAACTTGGACTTTCTTCTTCCGATAGACGAATCCTTGATATTATTGTTTCAAAGTTTAATGGTGGTCCTATTGGTTTAAAAACTATTTCTGCTGCAACTAGCGAAGAAGAAGCAACAATTGAAGAAGTTGTTGAACCATACCTCATTCAGCTTGGACTTCTTGACCGCACAACCAGAGGGAGAATTGTAACAAAAAAAGGTTATGAGCATTTAGGATATGACCATCTAGAAAAATAAAAAACATTAAAACAACCAATACTCAAACTCTGCTATCGCTAAATTTGAGTATTCATTAAAATTTATGAAAGTACTAGCCATTGATCCTGGGTTTGAAAGAGTCGGAATTGCTGTTATAGAAAGAACGTCTCTAAAGAAAGATGCTCTCGTCTATTCAGAGTGTTTTAAAACATCTTCTAAAATACCATTTCCCGAAAGATTAAATAATATAGGAACAGAACTTGAAAAAATTATTAAGAAATACAAACCCGAAGCACTAGCAATTGAAAAGTTGTATTTTACAACAAACCAAAAAACGGTCATGGGAGTATCGGAGGCTCGTGGAATGATTCTATATATTGCTTCAAAAAATAATCTCTTAATTCATGAATATACTCCTCCGCAAATAAAAGTCGCTGTCACTGGATACGGAAGAGCTAGTAAAGAAATGATACTATCTATGGTTCCCAAACTTATAGACATAAGCGAAAATATAAATTCGGATGACGAATTGGACGCTATTGCTATAGGTTTAACGTGTTTAGCTTGTGAAAAGGTTATCCACAGGGGAAATGTATTGCAAAGAAAATAATATTTTGATACAAATTATGTATTATAATTTAACTTGTTTTAATATGAGTTATAGTGATGATAAAAACGATAAAGAAATAGCAATAGGCGAAACTGAAGAAGAGGAAGATATTGATAT
>Ga0247841_10002235_pt1 | contig 39657 bp, 35 predicted proteins | sample LaCruzMarch2015__2_FD_192410 | JGI IMG/M metagenome (GOLD analysis project Ga0247841, IMG submission 192410) | Freshwater microbial communities from meromictic Lake La Cruz, Castile-La Mancha, Spain - LaCruzMarch2015_18m | ecosystem: Environmental > Aquatic > Freshwater > Lake | place: Spain... | reverse complement strand
TCGACTGAGTAACACCTGTGATGTTAGAGATCGTAGCAGTTGGTGCTATCGCCATCGTGTTGCTGTTACGCATGCCATATTTTTTTACTGAGTCTCTGACAACTTGCCAGTTCATAGTAGTAGACTTGTCATGCTCGAGGTATCCGCCACGCTCTTTTTCTAAGACAGCGATTGTGTCGATAGGAAGAAGACCTCTATCCCATTTAGATCCTTTATAAGAAGGATAGGTGCCTTTTTCCTTAGCAATCTCGGAAGAGGCAAGTATCGCATAGTAAGAGATCATCTCCATGCTCGTATCAGCAAACTGCACAGCTTCGTAGCTTGCGTAGCTGATGTTTTGTATGTAAAGAGCATCTTGGAAGCCCATGATACCCATACCGATCGGTCTATGCTGTAGGTTAGCATTTCTTGTTTCTGGGATCGGGTAGAAGTTGATATCGATCACATTATCTAGCATGCGCACCGCAGTTTTTACGGTAGCTGCAAGCTTCTTCTCGTCGAGACCTTTTTCTGTCATGTGCATCGGGATGTTGATCGAGCCGAGGTTACAAACGGCTGTTTCTGACATCGATGTATTGAGCAAGATCTCTGTGCAGAGGTTCGAGCTGTGAACAACGCCCATATGGTCTTGAGGGGAGCGTACGTTCGATGGATCTTTGAATGTGACCCATGGATGGCCTGTTTCAAAGAGCATGCTCAGCATCTTTCTCCAAAGCTGCATCGCTTCGATGCGCTTAAAGAGTTTGAGTCTGCCGTCATCTGCCATTTTCTCGTATTCTGTATAACGCTCTTCAAAAGCTTTTCCGTAGAGGTCATGAAGATCTGGGGTGTCGCTTGGGCTGAAAAGGGTCCAAGAGCCGTTCTCAGATACTCTCTTCATAAATAAGTCAGGAATCCAGTTCGCTGTATTCATATCGTGAGTACGGCGTCTTTCATCTCCTGTGTTTTTACGAAGCTCAAGGAAGTCTTCGATGTCAAGGTGCCATGTCTCAAGATAAGCACACATCGCCCCCTTACGTTTACCACCCTGGTTCACAGCTACAGCTGTGTCATTGGCTACTTTTAAGAAGGGGATAACACCTTGGCTCTTACCATTGGTTCCTTTGATCATAGCGCCGGTTGCTCGGACATTTGTCCAGTCGTTACCAAGCCCGCCCGCCCATTTAGAGAGCTGCGCATCATCGGAGATTACCTTAAAGATATGAGAGAGGTCATCTACGACAGTAGATAAAAAGCATGAGCTCAGCTGGGAGTGGTTCGTGCCAGAGTTAAATAGTGTTGGTGTGCTTGATACAAAATGGAATGAGGAGAGTACATTATAGAACTCGATCGCTCTGTCATTTCTTTCTTCTGCTTTTTCATTTAAAGCAAGACCCATCGCAACACGCATCCAGAAGATCTGCGGTGTTTCAATTCTTCTTTGGTTGTCATGGATGAAGTAACGGTCATAGAGAGTTTGTAGTCCAAGGTATGTGAACTGGTCATCTCTTTGGAGTTGCATCGCTTGAGCGAGTTTGTCTAAATCAAACTCCATAAGAGAGGGTGTGATTCTAGCAATAGATATGCCGTGAGAGAGATACTTTTTGAAATACTCTTTATGAGCAGACTCAAGGTTTGGGTCAGATGCCGAGATGCCCATAGTCTCTCTATATGTCATATCTAGAAGAAGGCGCGCTGCAACTTTTGAGTAAGCAGGCTCAACTTCGATTTTAGCTCTTGCGGCCATCGTATTGGCTTGGTCTACTTCTGCTTCCTTCATATCTGCGTAGAAGTTCTTCACAGATTCTTCTAGAAGAGAATCAGCAGAAACCAGGTCTTCTAGACCTCGGCAGGCAAATTTGATTCTATGGTGTAGTTCTGATTCCGAGATGAACTTTTTTTGTCCTTCAAGGTTTACGATGAGGAACTGTCTTTGGTCTTTTTCAGACTGGGACTTTTCTTCTAGGTATCCAGTAGAGAGATCCCCTTTAGATGCTCTATAGACAATGAAGTCTTTAGCTACATGGAAAAAACCTTCTCTCATGAGCTGCTGCTCGATCTCATCCTGTATTAAAGAAACGTGCAGAGGATGGCCCGCTTTAGAAAGGCTGACAGCTTTTGCTACCACTTTTTGTGTGATGAGGTTGGCCGATTCGATGATTTGTTCGGAAGATGGGCCCTCTACGTGTTTAGATCTGCGGAAAGCCTGCTCGATGGCTGAGGCAACTTTCATTGGATTGAATCTTACAGATGACCCATCATTGCGCTCTATCTTGAGGTTTTGCGGAGAGTCGTCTCTTAGCGCTTTATGTTGGTCTCTATATATGATGTAGTCCCGTGCGATGTCATGGTGATCTGTCTTCATCAGAGTCACCTCTACCATATCTTGTATCCCTTCCACAGTAAGGCAGGCTCCTTTAGAAGCTAAAGAAAGGAGTTGCTTCACGACTTGGTCAGTCACTTGATCAATTATTTGAGAGAGTTCCTCTGAGAGAGTTTCGAGTTTAGAGACTTTTTTCGTATCTCTAAAAGCCGCTTCAATGGCTTTGAAGATCCTGTCTCTACGGAAAGGAACCATCGATCCATTGCGCTTGACAACGGTAAAAGAGTTCTTCTCTTGAGTATTTGAGCCCTTAGAGGACTTGGAGGCAAGGAAAGATACGGGATCGTCTGTAAGACGGGAATTATTGGACATGAAGAACTCCTATTACTGTATTTATATAATGCAACTCTAACTCTAAAATCTTATCAAAAAGCTCCCCTATAAAGGCCTCAGAAGTATATCTAGAGCCTTTTTCTCTGCTAGGGGCGCATCTTGTGTGGGTCTACTACATCTGGTAGTTTTGTGCTTCTATATACACCATATATAGTAGCCAAACTCTTTAAGTCTACAAAAAAAATTTGCGAACTCGAAAAAAAAATCTGCGCTGTTACAACTCATAAAAAATGAGTAGATTACAACAAAAAAAACCTGAATTTTTTTTCGTTTTTTGAAAAAAGTGCGAAAAAAAATCGATCTTTATCATAACTACATGTGCTTGCTTGGATACTACATATAGTAGTCGCTCAGGTTATTTTGCGAAACGAGAATCTCGTTTACTTTGCGAAGATGAGGTGTGTTTCAGAGATGGATCAATCGGAAGAAGAAAGGCGTTTGCATCCATAAGCTCTGGTTTACCATCACCTCTTGGAACAACAGCGATCGCTTTATAGTGAGATCTTTCCTGAGCGCTTGAATACCCGACCCATCTCACATAAGCATCATAGCCTGCGATCGCGCAAAGAGGGCGCGATGTAATTTTTTCAAGAGCTGCAAAGTTTAATGGATGCTGATCATCCTGCTCAAGGATAGTAATTTTTTCTGAATGAAGGTATGCTAATGCTCTTAGTAATTCCTCTTTTCTATTTTCAGGGGGTAAGGAGTATTCTTTATAGGAAGTATTGTTGATCACGATAAAAAGATGGTGGATGAAGGGAAGGGTAAGCGCTTTTTCAACAATGGCTATGTGAGCTTTTGTCGGAGGATCGAACGCTCCCCAAAATACACCGATCAGAAATTCCTCTTCTTTAGGCAGAGCTTCATCTTGCATCAAACCATCCCTTTTCAAAGCATAGCAGATGTTGTACCGCAAAGGACTCTAAAGTCCCAAGGGATTTTTTTTGTTCTATATGTAGGCTTACAAAAAAGCCCGATGTCTAAAGGGGCTTCTAAATCGATAGAAGAGGTCTCTTTTATAGATGACGAGGCCGTCTTTATTTTCCTTACCGGTTGTGAACTTGCTGTATGGGGTAATGCATGGTCCATACATAGGTTATAATAAAAGCTTGAACTTGAGAATTTCTTAAAATGTTGATTGTGAGTGTTTTCGATATTAAATTAATTTGTTTATTATAATTTTTTTATTTTTTTGATATTTTTGATATTTTTGATATAATAATTGCAAATTAAATGAGGTTTTAAATATGTCAGTGGGAGTAACAAGTGTTTTTGATATAGCAGCAAATATAAATAATATAGCTGATGCCATATCTAACCGCAAGGGAGTGACACCTTCTCATTTCGAGAAAAATCGTATTAAAGGATTAGCCGAAACGATCTTAGCTCAAATTAAGGGACTGCCCAAAGTAGAAGTATCTTTTGATCAAAATATAGAGTATTTATGCGGAAAGAAAGAAAGGTTAATTAATGTTCTGAATCTAGCAAGAGATCGCGGTGCATTTACTTGTATATTTGGATGTATTCCTAGGTCTATAAGTAGGCCTAGTAAAACGTTGGAAAGTGTTCAAGCGGTCCTAACTAAGGTAGAGGAATTTATTCTTGCCCAGGATAAACTTCGCTCACATGCAGCACCTACTCCAACTTCTACACAAGCAGCAGGAGTCGGCAATATTAGCTTAGGAGGACCTCCAGAATTTGATTCGTTATCTCGTCGGACAGACACCTGTCAAATTGATGAAGAATCCAATATGTGTGGGGATGTAGGAGCAGGTAAGAGGAGACAACAACGATCAGAAGCAGATTGCCAGGCTTTGACTCCTATTACTGAATGCGATGAGAGTTCTGAGCCCGAAAATATATGATCTAAAATCTATAGAACTTCGCCTGCTTACATAGACGGCTCTTAAAAGAGACTATTTGCTTAAGCCATTTTATCCCTAAAAACACCTGTAAATCTATAAATTAATAATAGATTTAATGTGATGTTAATTGTTTTCTGTTTATAAATTAATTTAATAAAGGTTATTTATGGCAATAGACAGTATTAGTAGAGATGCAGCAACGATGGCAGTGGCTTTAGCTAATCGGCCCAATGAGATACTTTCTTCGAGGGAGAAAAAGTGTATTAAAACATTAGCAACAAAGGTTCTAACGGAATTTGAGAGATCTAAGCAGCAGCTTCGTCAGCCGCTAATTTTTGATCAGGTAAGTCCTTTGATGGAACTTCATGATTATATGAGTCATCGTCTTAGTGATGCCAAGGCGATGGGTGCATTTGCTTTTTGTTGCGGATGTTTTCCAAGATCTTCAGAGAGTAAAACAGAGAAAAGCATTCAAGATGTCCTGAATAAAATCGAAGATTTCATCGGGATCCAAAGATTGCATCATCTTAAAGCCAATATATTTGATGTGCGAGCAAGACCAACTACGATAGCTCTCTTGCCGTCTATTCCCGAAAACAGTGAAGTAACACAGACTGAATTTCCTCGAACCGATGTTTATCCGAAATCTATAGAACTTCGTCCTGTCTCTGGTAGATATATGGCGCTTCCTGAAGTTCTTACTCAAGGTCTTGAGGGTTTTCTGATAGCAGAACGTTTGTTACATAGGTGATCACAAGCACCGTAAAAATGTATCTAACTAACAATCAGGCTGTTGTGTTACCCTCAAAACAGCAGAAAAGATTTGTTAAAATAGTGGAAGCTAGGGCTTCTTCATAGGCTCATTAACAGATTCTCCTTTAAGTTCTTATAAATGCTCATATTTTCCGAATAAAATTTATTTGTTTGCGTTTGATTTAAATTATTATTATTTGTATAATTGTTTTTATAAGTTAGCAATTAATGCTAATTTTCAAACAAATGACGTATTATGAAAAAACAAGAAAATAACAGTTTTTCAGGTGGAGCAGCTTCTAAGCGAAGCTACGCAACCGCACGTCGTTTTTCTTCTATCCTATCCCTTCCTATTATTCTAAGCCTGTAAGGGCTTACATATTATTATTACTTAATCAGATTTTTTTGAGCGCACAACCCGGATAAAAATCCGAAAATAGAGCTTTGCTTTTGATTAAACATAATACTAATAAAAATATAGGAGATAGAACAGTGAGTACCAAAACAGTAGATAGTTCAGTTGGTGGCAGAGGCCATCAAGATATGAGGGTTTCATCTCAATATCCAGTTCCACAGGGGAAGGTAAAAGATAATGGAGACATTTCGATAACTCCTGCCGTAGAGCGTTTTTTTTGCTTTCTAGACGGCGTTGGTGGTGTGCGGCAGGCTGCATTTGCCGTAGCTGCAAGCGCAACTCTAGTATCCTCAGTTGCCGCCCCTGTAATTGCAGCGATAGCTACCGCTGCAGCCTCTGTCGGCTTGCTTTTTTCAGGAGTATTTACTATGGCTACGGTAGTTACAATAACAATTCCTTATACGAGATCTTCTCTTAAGAAAGCTCAAGAAGAACTCAGGAAAGTACAAAGTACAGCTAAAGATACTGACCCAAAAGTGAAAAGTGCCAAACAAATGGTGACAATTAGAAAACTTGGACTTGCGAGCCAATCGATATTGTTTGTTATGACAGCGGTTCAATGTGCCTCTGGCGTAGTGTATATGCTCGGTTCTGCCGCAGCTTCTCTAATGCATTATTCAGCTGTTCTTACCGGAGCATCCGCTGCTCTTGCAGGCATCGTTACGAATGTGGCTCTTGGCGCTATCTATACCTTCCGAGGAACGGTCATGATCTACAAAGCATGTTTAGCTCTTTCAATGGTCAGCAGTTTTAAAAAAGACTTTAAAAACTGTAAGGATCTACATGATAAGATGGCCTTTTTACAATCAGAAGAAGTGGGTGGGGAAGCCTACATGCAGCCCCGCGTAGATGCTAGCTGCTTAGAAAAGACGCTTGCAGACGGACGTGTCTGCACGATGACAGCCGCAGGGTATAAATTTGAAGATGGCTCTGTAGAACAGTACTCAAATGATACTGAAAGACAAGAGTATGTGCAAAGAGTAGAGAAGGGGATTTTCTCAGAGCAGCTCAAACAGATGGTTTACGCTGCAGTCGGTGTTAGCATGATCATAGGTGGGGTTTTGACCTTGGCTGTAACAGCCCTTACTCACGGCTTAGCTCCAATCGCCATCTCTCTTGCTTCAGCGGTCTTCTTTATGCTCGCTGAATTCATCTTCTTAAGCCACGACTCACCACAATTTTTGGACTGCGTGAGAGATCGTTTATTTGGTCCTATAAAAGAGGGACAGGTCCCAAGTTCTGGAGTTTCAGTGGATATTGGAAGCGCTCCGGTTGCTGCTGAGCAAAGGCCTCCGATCGAGCCAATCGGTGAGGGTGAACAAGTCCCATTATTAGCAGGACTCAGAATGGGGGAGGTAATTCAAGCTGTAGCTTAAAAAATTCAAATCCATTTGAAAAATACAAAAAGAACCTATGGGAGTCTCATAGGTTCTTTTTTATCCGCTTTGCTCTCGGATTTAAGCCTATACTCCTGCAGCGGAAAGCCCCTTTGTCCCCAAGTTCTTCCTATCTTTTGCCTTATATGATATAGTGAGGCAAAAAGTAACTTCTACCCAAGAATTCCTCTTATGAGAAAGATCAACGTAGTTCCCAATATCATTACGGCATTTGGCCTTGCGTGCGGCCTTTTCGCTATCTTTAAGGTTAATATGGTTGAACCTGGAGCCGGGACCTATCAGCTCCTTCAAGCCTCTGCTCTATTGATAATCCTTGCGGCTGTAGCTGACGTTCTAGATGGTGCTATAGCGAGATTTATGCATGCAGAGAGTGAGTTTGGGTTTATGTTCGACTCTTTATCTGATGCGGTTTCTTTCGGTGTGGCCCCTTCGGTTCTTCTATTAAAATTCTTGTCTTTAGAGCAGGGGACAGGTCTTTCCTTTTTTGCGATGTGCGGAGCTATACTATTTTCTCTTTGCGGAGTGCTGCGTCTTGTGCGTTTTAATGTGAATACCAATGAAGCTAAAGGCAACGCGGCTCTTACTGCCGCACAGAAGAAACACTTCACAGGCCTTCCCATACCTGCAGGGGCTCTTGCTGCCATATCAGCGATTGTTTTTTTCGCATCTCCTTTCCAAGAAAGGTTTATGCCTCTGTCCGAAGACACTAAAGCCATCATTCTTACCTCTGTCATGATAGTCCTTGGCTATTTTATGATCAGCAAGTGGAAGTTTCCAAGTATCAAAATGTTCCACTTTAAAGCCCCTTCTTTCCCTCTGGTCTTCTTTACCGTGCTCATTACGATTTCCCTATTATACGGCATACTCCACTTCCTGCCTGTTGTCATGGTGGTTGCTACGTGGAGCTATATCGTTCTTGGCTGGATCCTTTCTATCATCCGCTTGATCGCAGGGAAAAAGTCCAAGACCCTTGAGGATTTTGAGCCAGAGCAAGAAGATTAATTTCACACTGTAAGGTAAATATGATGTCTATCGGTCTTATCTTAGGCGGCGCTGCATGTGTAGGAGCTGCTTGGTATCTGCAAAAAAAGCACAAAGACCTCTACATCAAATGGGCCCTTGCGGAAGAAAAAGCAAAGCTTAGCCTAGGGCTAGAGGCTGAGCTTGCTGAGAAAAATCAAACGATCACAGATCTCCAGATGAGATATGCAGCAGCGCAAGAGCGTATGTCTTATCTTACAGAGGCACAGGAAAAACTCTCAGAATCTTTTAGATCCCTCTCCTTTGAAGCGCTTGAAAAAAACAACCGCTCCTTTCTAGAACTTGCTAAAGCCACACTTGAGAAATACCAAGAAGGGGCAAAGGGCGAGCTTGAAAAACGTCACCAATCGATATTAGAATCAGTAAATCCCGTCAAAGAAGCTCTTACGAAAATCGATGCAGAGATGAAGCTTTTGGAAAAAGAGAGAAAAGGGGATCAAGAGGCGCTCAAAGAGCACTTAAAGATCCTTGTAGACTCTGAAAAGCATCTACGCACTGAAACATCGGCTCTAGTAAAAGCTCTTCGTACGCCGATCGGAAGGGGCAGATGGGGAGAGATCCAGCTCAAGCGTGTTGTAGAGCTTGCTGGCATGATCAACCATTGCGACTTTTTTGAGCAGCAATCCAAAGAAGGAGATGATGGTCTTCTTCGGCCCGATTTAATCGTAAAGCTTCCTGGAGGCAGACAGGTGGTTGTCGATGCAAAAGTGCCTCTTGAGGCCTATCTAGAGTCTGTTCATATGCAGTCTGATGAGGATAAGGCTTTAAAACTTAAAGACCATGCAAGACAGGTCCGTCAGCACCTGGGAGCTCTTAGTAAGAAAGCCTATTGGGAACATTTTCAGCCCTCACCTGAGCTTGTGATCTTATTTCTTCCGGCAGAGGCCTTCTTCAGTGCAGCGCTCGAATACGACCCAGCGCTACTCGAAGCAGGGATGGAACAAAGGGTGATTATAGCTACCCCTACAACCCTTATAGCACTTCTTAGAGCGATCGCTTACGGTTGGAAGCAAGAGAGCCTCTCTCGCCATGCCGAAGAGGTGAGTAAGCTCGGTCACGAGCTATATAAAAGGCTGCTTGATATGAGTGGTCATTTTACGAAGATGGGAAGATCCCTTTCTTCTGCTGTCGAGTCTTATAATAAAGGGGTAGGCTCACTAGAGAGTAGGGTTCTTGTCACAGCACGTAAGTTCAAAGACCTTGGAGCTGCGTCCTCACATCTGCTTTTTGAAGAGTTAAATCTCATTGAAAAGATGCCAAGGCTTCCTGAAGCGCAGGAGATAGAGTCAGCATTTGAAGAAGCGGTAGATGAGCTGAAGTAATTATACTTTCTTAAATTCTTCGATCCAACTTTGCGGAATATTAGCATCTTTTCGGTGATTTTCCTGTAGTACAAAGCCTCTTGCTCGTTTTAAGGGTAGAAGCTCTGGTACATTAGAGCGCCAGGTGTCCCATTCCGATTCTTTTTCGTTTTTCAGTTTTTTCAGCCACTGGTATCCAAAGGACACATGGGAGATCTCATCTTCTAATATTCTCTGCATTAAAGCCGCTGAAGGGTTATCGCCATGTCTTAAGAACGAATCTCTATACATCGGGGCAAAATCTAAATTGGCCATCTCGAAGGTAAGACTCATGACACTTACATAACGAACGGGGGAGAGGAGGAAAGGAACATGCGACCAAAAATGTTTATATAGGGGCATGTCGCCAAAGCTCACCCCAAGAGCGCTTAAGCGCTCTATATATAAACGGACGTGCTCTTGTTCTTCTTTGAGTGTGTTAGCAATACCTTTTCTGAAGTGTTTGGGAGCCTCTGGGAAGGCGAGTAGTGCATACGCCATGATTTCGACCGCAAGAAGTTCATGTCCTGCAAACCTATGTAGGCAAACAGCCCGTTTGTCGGCTTCTTTGTGTTCATGAAGACCTGGCAGTCTTTCTTCTTTCGTGTGGCGTTTAAACTCCATGCCGGGTGGGCGTGTCGGTGTATCCCAGAGAATCGCAGGGCCTGGAGAGTGATCAGTAAGGGTGTCGGGTTGAAGGAGTTTTTCTTCTAAGGTATCAGCGCTTAAGATGCGCGTTGCCCATTGTTTAAGTTCCATAAATCTTTAAAGGGGTAATGTAAAAAAAAAAGATGCCCGCTAAAGAATTAGCGGGCATCAACTTACTTAAGAAGGATTACTCAGCTGCAAGAACAAAGTACGCAGGGAATGCGAAATTGTTATTTGGGCGAGGTGCTCCAATTAGTGTTACTTTTTTACCAACAAGGCCTTGCAGGTTTACTTGTGTGCTATATACATAAGCTACCGGAAGGTCTTTGTCTCTGACGATAAAGTCACCAGGTTTAGATTTTACTGGAGTTGTGTAAGGCTCAAGTATCCCAGTTACTGTTGTTGCAGAGAGCTTCTGGTCTGTGTAGTACTCATCCAGAGTGCGGCTCTCGTTGATGGTAGACCAGCTGAGGTAAAGAGACTCTTCGATAGGCTCCCATAACTTCATCTTGTCAGTTACTGCTTGCAGAAGTTGAGAAGAAGAAGCTAGCTCAGTGGTGGCGAATGACTCATCTTGCACAGCCGCTGGCTCAGATTCAACAAAAGAGAGTCTCTTGTCGATATAGCGCTCTTGGAGCTGAGTGAGCTCTTCTTTTGCAACTGTCGCGAGCTCTGCGAACTCTGCGTAGTCATTGATCACTGTTTGGTAGTTATGTGTAACTTTTTCAAAATCGATTTCTGGGAAATTCTTAGTAAACTCAGCTTTTCCAAGATACTGAGCAGTCTCAAGAGTTTCCATTGCTGCATGTCTTCTTGAATCGTGTTGTGCTTTCACATCGGGTGCTCCAACGTTTTCTACGTATTGTTTTGCAACGTAGAATGTAACGTTTGATGGAACGGTAATTTCCATCCACTTGTTGTTTGATGAGCAAACAGAGCCTGACACGCGATCGCCAGAATTAAGGTGTGTAAGGATAGGGGAGTCAACACTCGGTTTTAGGCGGACGTTTACTTTGTTACCTTCAACTACATTGTCTAGGATGTAGCTTCTAAATACATAGGCTTTTAGGCTCGAAGGTGCCTCTACTGCCCAAAAATCACCTTTTTCTCCAACAACTGCTACGAGCTCTCCACGGCCTAGGTCTCTAGCTATTGCTCCATCGAGATTCGCTTCGACTCTCATATGGAGTTTTTTCGCTTTTACTTTTCCAGTAAAAGGCTTTACAGCAACTTGCTTTGGAGCTGATTTTTTTGTAGGAGCTGCAGTTACTTGCTGAGCTACAGAACTTTGTTGCGACTGCACAGTAAGTTCTCTTGCTGCTGCAGGAGACTCGATAAACGAATGTTCTCCTGATTGGAACGCTGTCATCGGCTCGTTAGAGTCGAGAGGGGATGAAAGGGTAATTTCGTGATCTGGGATGAAGCCTACTTCATCGGAAAATACTTGAGTAAGACTTAGTGCACATATTGTAGTGCAGATAATGTTAGCCAGCTTGTACATGGGTGTGATTCCTCCTAGAGCCAAAACGGTATGTTTAAGTAGATTTCCTTATTCTAGGAGTTGGGAATTTTTAATACCATCGCTTTTTTCTTTAAGCATTCGAATAGCGAGATTCTTTAGAATTTGAATGTCTCTATTTTACATTAAAGGAAAAAAAATAACGATGATGTAAACAAAATGAGGGGGAAATACATCGAAAATTAAAAACCGTCTCAAGATAACTTTTGAGACGGTATTTAAAAGAATTTAACTGCTTAAAACGGCTTTGATGTGCTCGCAGCTTTTAGAACCGCAAGTACAACCGACAGGACTTCCAAGGAACACATTATAATGTTCCTCACTATCTAAAGGATTGATCACTTGATACAGGTGATCCGTTGTTTGTTTGATGTCCCAATCCCGAAAATGTAGATCTTCTTCCGATACCATTTCTTCTTCGATCTCGAGTAGTGGATCTTCTTTATGGCAGCCGCCCTGATGGATAGCTCTTGTAATCTGGCAGTGGGGACAGTTGCAGTGAGGCTCTGGTTGTGGTATTGCTTCGATTTCTTCAGGCTTCATAGACTGTGTCAAAGAAGAGATCTTTTCTAAGATGTCAGCGGGAAGGTCTGGCGCTTCATATTCCTCTTGGTTGTGCATGAGAACCGAACTGAGTCCCTCAAGACCCGGTAGGCCCATCTTTAATGAGAATCCAGGGAGGGCAGGCTCAGGGGGGAGTTTTGCAGGCGCTTTAGATGAGGGGGTCTCCATATCGAAGAACTTGGCATGTGCCGCAAAAATGGCCTCAACCACTTGCTTCTGCATGTGGGGTACTTCTGTTTGAGTACCATCTATTAAGGTGATAAAAAGAGAGATATCATCCGCTTTTTCTTCAGCTCTAAGGGATACGATATTCTTCCAGGAAGTAGATAGATAGGGAGGGATGCTAAGAACTTTTTGATTGATTCTCATAAAAGGCTCTCCTAGGGCTTGTCTATGCCTATTATACCAGCTATTTGCTTATACCTTAATTATACTTTAGTGGCTAAAGCGAGTCAAATAAATTTAGCAGTTAGAGTCGTCAAGTGCTTAAATGAATCATAAAGCATTTACGATAAGTTAGATGAAAAATGTTAAAAAAAAGGTTGTGCCACAAAAAGGATCTGGTATGCTCAGCTTCTTGGGCCCTAAAAATCAAAAAAAGTGTTTACATAGGAGGTGCCGACTGGAAACGATATTTCTTAATCAAAAACAACCCCAAAGAAATGCAAGAGCGAAATTTCACTCAGAGGAGAGTGGTGAAGTGAGTCGAAAAACATTTATTATCGATACAAACGTCCTTCTTCATGATCCCGACGCTATATCCAAGTTCGTGGATAATGATGTTGTGATTCCGTTGATTGTGATCGAAGAGTTAGATCGCATGAAGAGGATGTCCGATGAGCTGGGACGAAATGCCAGACACGTGATCCGCTATATAGATTCTCTCAAAGAGATAAAGCAAGGGGAGGGAGACCTTCATAGTGGCGTGAAACTTGATAAAGGAATCACCTTTCGTATTTTGATTGAAGGTCAGTTCCCGGTAAATAAAAACTTTCCCTTAAGCCTTGACAAGGCAGATAATAAGATCCTTCTTGCAGCGTATCAGATCCAAGAATCAGGGCAAAGAGTCGTTCTTGTATCCAAAGACCTCGTTGTAAGGGTTAAAGCGGAAGCGATAGGGATCGAGTCTGAAGATTATGAGAACTTAAAAGAAGCTTACGATTCGATCTACAGAGGATATCGCAAGCTTGAAGTTCCTAAAAAAGATATCGACATGTTCTATAAGGATAACTTTTTAGAAGTCGATGTGAAGGATTTCCATCCTAATGAATATTGCCTACTTACATCCCCTGAGCAGTCATCAGCGATTGCTAAATACAACCACCGGACAAAAAGGCTTGAGCCTCTCATCAAAATTACAAGAGATGTGTGGGGGATTCATCCACTCAACCTCGAGCAAAAATGCGCTCTTGATCTTCTTTTAAGAGATGACATCAAGCTTGTCACACTGATGGGTCAAGCGGGTACAGGTAAGACTCTGCTAGCCCTTGCTTCAGCACTACGCAAAGTGTTTGATGAAGGCCTCTATAGCAGAATCCTCGTTAGCCGTCCGATCGTTCCACTTGGAAAAGATATCGGGTATCTACCAGGTACTAAAGAAGAGAAGCTGTATCATTGGATGCAACCGATCTATGATAACCTCGAATTCTTATGCCAATCTACCAATGGGGCTGGCAACGGAGCGGAAACGCAAAAGTGGATCATGGAAAGCAAAAAAGTAGAGATGGAAGCGGTAACCTATATTAGAGGAAGAAGCTTGCCTAAGATGTTTATCATCATCGATGAAGCGCAGAACCTAACTCCTCATGAAGTGAAAACCATCATTTCAAGAGCGGGACAGGGGACTAAAGTCGTTCTCACAGGTGACCCTACCCAGATCGATAATCCGTATCTTGATAAGGACTCCAACGCCCTTACCTTCACGGTGAGTAAGTTCCAGCAGTATCCCATCTATGGACATATGTTGCTTGACAAAACAGAAAGATCTGAACTTGCAGCGATCGCTGCAGATATCCTTTAAATACAAAAGACCGCTTTGTGATTCACAAAGCGGTCTTTTCATTCAAAGAATTTAGGATTTACTTACATCATAAGTAATACTTTTACGAGGATCTCCATTAAAGAAGCAACCAGATACAATGTTTTCAGTAATGACAATTCCAGTAGTAGTAGGAACAGACTTCTCATAAAATTTCGTCAGTTTTTCTTTATTGGATCGATACTCTAAATGAAGAAATTTAAGGCCCATTTCTCGAGTTTTCTCAATTGCGGCTGCCATAAGAGAGACCCCAATGCCCTTTCCCTGAGACTTAGGATCAACAGCAATATACGGAATATAGCCATAATCTGCTCCTTTAGATTCATCTTTGCGCATGATTACATAGCCATCTACCACACCGGCTATCGTTTTATGAAAAAGAAAAGCGATGGTTGCATCGCCTGTAAGGGCTCTTCCTAAGTATCTTTTTACAGTTGCATTATGGAGAGACCAATCTATGCTGGCGTGTATAGTATCAATGGCCCTGTAGCCTGCATCTCTACCAATAGCACTTGCAGGAACAATAGAATCAGCTGCTCCGTAGGTTTGCGGTCCTGAAGTTATTGGTAAAGCTGATGCCATATTTAGTTGTCTTCCTTTGAAAGTCGTTTATTGGTATAGATTATATCAATGTTAAGTAAATATTTTATTAAGATAGCAGTATTTTTTGGTGTTGGATTTTTTTAGATCAGTATGTCACAAGTCTCTTAATATAGGTAACTTGAGATGTTTTCTTGTGAGAAAGAGTAATCGTTGTAAAAGTATAAATTTAAAAAGGGAGTAAAGCTAAGAACTATCCTTTAGAAAAAAGCTCATCTAGCTCATAATTATGACCCAATTTTAATGGAAAACTTATGAAAAAGCCTCATGGTAAGAAAGAACTGAAATATTATGGAATCCACGCTTGTTTGGCTCTTGGACAATATAGACCGCAGGACATCATCCGTATTTATGTCCACTCATCCAATATGCCAGCATTCAGAAGCTTACTGAAATGGTGCGCAGAGAATAAAAAGGCCTACCATATTGTTTCGAACGAAGAGCTGGATAAAGTCAGCGCCTCTGTTCACCATGAAGGGGTGTGCATCCTTGCAAAAGAGGGAGAGCCTCTTTCCTCTCAAGAATTCCTCTCTCAGATCTCTTCAGCGAAGAGCGCCTGTCTTTTATATTTAGATGGTGTGGAAAATCCTCATAACATCGGATCGATCCTAAGAACATGCGCTCATTTCGGCATCCCTTATCTTCTTGGAGAAAAGGGTAAACTTCCCTCTCTTTCTCCATCAGCTAGTAGGATTGCCAAAGGGGGAGCCGAAATAGTACAGCTTGTTGAAGTGGAAAGGCCTGTAGCTTTTTTTAAAGAGCTTAGAAAAAAGGGATTTGTCCTTGTCAGTACTTCATCCCATGTAAGTGATTCTTTATATTCAGCAGCACTCCCTGCTAAAATGGTCCTTGCTATGGGATCGGAAGCAAATGGAGTCAGTAAAGAGCTTCTTGCTCTATCGACGCAAAAAGTACAGATCCCAGGAACCGGACATGTCGAGAGCTTAAATGTCTCTGTTGCGACAAGTCTTTGTCTTGGTGAGTACTACCGTCAACATGCGGGGAAATCATGCTAACTGGATATTTAGCCCCGGAAGGACTAGAAAAACAACATGAATCAGAACTGCGTAATATCAAAGATAGAATCGGAAGACTATTTATCGCAGAAGGCCCAGTGCAAAAAGTTTATTTTGCTCAGAACATTTGGGTTGATGTGCAAAGGCTATCTTTTGCATCTATATCGGATGCTGCAAAGCAGCTAAAAGCGTTAAACAAGTTATGGGCTTTTTATCCTCATCATTTTGTAAGAAGAGGACAGCTTATTACAGAAAAATTATCGTACTTTTCTCCAAAGCCTCTTGCATTTCCCTCTAAGGCTCCAGCCTCGGGTTTGGGCTCATGGGTGATGGTAGATGAAAATACTTTATATGCAGCAGCTAGATGCTCAAGCCCGCTCGCTCATGGACAGGCTCATTTTCAAGAGACAAAGATTCCTCCAAGTAGAGCCTACTTAAAACTGTGGGAAGTATTTACGCTCATTGGTGTCATGCCAAAGCCTGGAGATAAGTGTTTAGAAATCGGTGCGAGCCCCGGTAGCTGGACTTGGGTGCTCCAGCAGCTTGGTGCCGATGTGATTGCGATAGATAGAGCTTCACTTGCTGAATCGATTGCATCACTTGATAGGATCACATTCTTAAAAAAAGATGCATTTACTCTGAAACCAGAAGAGCTAGCTCCAGTGGATTGGATATTTAGTGATGTGATCTGCTATCCGGAAAAACTTTTGGAATGGATTCATAAGTGGCTTGCTGTCTGTCCTGAAGCGAATTTTATCTGTACTATTAAATTTCAAGGGGATGGAGGGTATGAAATTGTAAAAGAATTCGAGAAAATTCAGGGCTCTTTTGTTATTCACCTTTCTAATAATAAACACGAACTTACTTGGGTGCGTGTTAAAGGAATTTCTACATCAATAACAGGTTTTCAGAATTTATGACTACAAACGTTCTCATTGTTAAATGCAGCCCAGCCAATGATGTCGAGATGGAAAAGTATAGTAAAAACCTAATGCTCGCAAAATCTTCTAAAAATCAATTTGTGGAAGTTGCCTCTTATCAGCAGCTAAAAGATCTATGTAAAGATCCAACTTCTGAGATGACCTATGAAGAAATTTGTTTTACAGGTCACGGTAGCTATCATCATGTGCAGAATGTGGCTCTTAAAGCGAAAACCATTGGGGAGAGGTTGATAGGTTCGTATCTTTTGACTCAAGTCGCAGACACCACAGTGCTTGCTTTTCAGAAACTAAAAACAATCGCGTTTGAATTTTTTAGCTGCGAGTCAGCGGTTTCAAAATCGACTTATGGTAGAGATGATAATGGAGAGTATGAACTTGCCGAATCATTTCATGAAAATGATGCTGATTGTATTGAGGCATTGCTTCAGGTAGGCCAAGATGCTGAGGTAAGCAATATAGCGTATGTCGCTTATCGTATTGCACGAAAAATGCAGGATTCTTATGACACGCGAGAGGTGCGTGTCACAGGCATGAATGGCGTTGGGTATATGAACCCCAAAGAAATGAATATGCGCTGTTTTGATATTGTGCATTTTAAAATGTTTTCCGAAATCCGCAAAAAACTTGAAAACGTCAAAGACATTCCAAAGAACAGAGCACATAGAGAAGCTTTGGTGGTGGAAGAGCAAAATCTTATACACAAATACTTAGTCGGCAGGCCTTCAGCACACAAAATACATCAGCTTGTATGTCTTGACATGGGCTCTGAAATGGATAAAGAAGAGAAAGTAATTGTAGATGTTTGACAACTTTTTTCTTTTATAATTCTTTTCAACTCCCTGACTTCTTAGGTGTTAAAGATCCCTAATTAGACCTCTAAGTTTTGATAGGGAAAAATCTAAAAATCAATTATACTAAACAGAAATACGAAGAACGATACGGAGTTGCAGTCGTACTTGTTTCTTCCTAACTAGAAGTTCAAAATCTATAAAAAGAAGGTGTTCTTTGAAGCAGTCAAATTTTAACTGGGGCCCAGCGCTCTTTCTCATCGGCTATCATTGCCTATTGCTCGTAGGAGTACCTCTTTATCTTTACTATAACAGTATCCCTTGGGGTTTGATCGTTGCCTCTTCTGTACTTATGTACATTACAGGGCTTAGCGTTACAGTAGGATACCACCGTCTTTATTCCCATACCTCCTATAAAGCACATCCAGCTGTAGAAGCTGTACTCATATTTTTTGGAACGATGGCAACACAGGGCAGTGCGATTCGCTGGTCATATGATCACCGCTATCACCATGCCTTTGTTGACACAGACAAAGACCCGTATTCTATCAATAAAGGCTTTTGGTATGCCCACTTTATGTGGCTGCTTGAGAAACCAAAAGAGATCGAAAATAAAGTTGTCTCAGATCTTGTGAAAAAGCCTCTTCTTGTGTTCCAGCACAAACACTACGGTTTATTGATGCTTGTGACGAACCTGATGGCAGCTCTATCTCTTGGATGGGCCTTTGATAACTATGTAGGTGGCTTCCTTTTTGGATGGTTTGGACGTATGTTCTTCCTCCACCACTTTACTTGGTTCATCAATTCGCTCGCTCACACATGGGGAGATCGTCCGTTCTCTCAAGAGCTTTCTGCTGTTGATAACTACATGATCGCTCTTTTAACATTTGGAGAAGGGTATCATAACTACCACCACACATTTGCTTATGACTACCGAAATGGTATCCGTTGGTTCCACTTCGACCCCACAAAATGGATCATTTGGTCACTTAGCAAAGTGGGTCTTGCATCCAAGCTGAAAAAGAACCAGCGCTACTTCATCGAAGAGAGAATCCTTCTCGACAGAAAGCGCATTCTCCTTGAGAAAATCCAGTCTTCTTATGCAGATCAAAAAGATGCTTGGAAAGAGAAAATTCAAGCTCTTACAGAAAATGCGCAAGCAAAGATCCGTCTTATGAGAGACTTAAGTGAGCGTTACAATACCATGAAGAAAGCTCGTGATAAAAAAGAGCTCCTTCTACAGCTTAAAGCTCAGATCAAAACGACACAAAAAGATCTCGAGAAAGAATGGCAGTATTGGGTTGATATGACTAAAGACGTTATGGCAGGCTCTGCAACGTCCAAAACGCATACTTCTTAAATTTTCCTAAAAAAACCTAAGGCATCTGAAAAAGATGCCTTAGGTTTTTTTTCTGTCCATTTTCTACTGCAAAGAGCACATTTTATCTGTACTCAACAGTTAAGAAGCTTTTTGAGCCTGAAGAATAATAAAAGTATTAAGCTTGTTTAGAATTTCTTTAATTCTTAAGAAACCTTTTTCTTCTGCAAGTCTTATTAGCTCTTGCAGACTGTTTTTCCCCACTGATGCATAAACCGATGAGTGCCATCTTGTACCAATTAGAAGAGCTTTTACAAATTCTTCATTACCCGAAGCTACCGCTTTATAAAGAGCGGTTTCTCCAAGCCCATCTACAAGTGAGAGATCAGTGTCAGGAAGGTTTACTACGTAATTAAATAGATTAGAGTCATTAAGAATAGTTGAAACGTGCAACAAAGTCACATCGGTCATTTCTTGATTTGAAATTTTTGTATTTACATTGGCGCCATGTTTTCTTAAAAGATCAGCCATCGTAAATTCTTTTTTCTTAGCAGCTAGTTGCCATGCAGTATAACCGCACCCTTTTGCATCTACAGGGAAGCCTGCTATTAATAATTGCTCTGCAGCTGTTGTTTGGCTTCCGTTGACCGCCATGTGAAGAGCTGAGGTTCTATCTGTATTTAGAGTAGAGCGATTGGCATAAGGTAGAAGAACTTTAATTACAGCAATATGCCCGGCTTTCACCGCTAGAAATAGCGGATATTGTCCCTTGGAATCTGCTGTATTTACTAGTGTCATTTTTGATGCAAAAGAGCTAACTTTAGCAATCTCTTTATTTACTTGCCCTACATCGCCTCTTCGACATGCTGTCCAAATATCACTTGCGGCTTTTGCCGCACGTGGATTAGTGGAAGCTGCTACTACAGCACGGCCTTGCAATCCGTACCCTAAAGCTCCGGCTATCCAACCGGTTATAGTAAAGCCTGGCTCCCTATTTTGAGCCCTTGCCCAACACATACGAGTCCAGCACATAGTTTTCTCCTGAAGGTATCTTTTGGTACTTTAGTTAATTTTTAAAGGATCATTTTAGCAAAAAACCCACAGAGATATACCCTGCGGGTTTTTTGTCTTACAAAGACATGGCATCAGCTAGCATACAGGGATTGCTACGATCTGCAGTAATAGATCTCATTTTTCGATCCCAATCAAGATCTGACATCGTTAGAAGTTTATGGTCGATAACCCTTTTTACTGCTTCATAAAGAGCTATGGGGTTATGGAATGTGTTATGTTCGGCCCAAAGAGGATCCTCAGTGAGAGGTCTTCCATTTGCAATCCAGATATGTTTAAATACCGAATCGCGATCAGGTCCAAGAGAGTCAATTAAAGATCTGATAGCAGCTTCAGCTGGCGCTTTTTCAGGATCAAATCCTGCAGCATAGAGGACACATGCTTTATATAGCTTGCCAAGAGGACTTGCTGGCTCTACGGATGTTGAAAGAGCTATTTGCATAGAAATATCTGCTTGCGGCCTAAATTGGAGACAACTTTCAAAAAACCATTTTCCTTCTCTAAAGATAGATGTAAGGGGGATTCCTTCTTCAAGACGAGCTAGAATTGCATCTTCATGAAGAATCAGATCGGTAAGAGTGTCTTCATCTAGCAGCAAATTTTCAGGTATATGACCTTCTTCTTGTAAAGATGCGATGAATGGATTCTGATACAAAGCAGACATTCCTCGAAACGATCTTGGAGCAGCAGCGGCAGTTGGGGGAGCTGCTCGAGAGGTTGATCTGACTCTTACACTTACGTTTACTTGGGTTGTTGTGCCGTCTACGTATGAAGTAGTAGACGTTCCTCCTGATGAACCGGCAGCTGCCATGCTAGCACCATGAGGTCTTGCTGCAAATCGGAAACGCTCATTTTGTGCAGCAGCGAATCTTTTGTTGTTCATGCCCTCTTCTTCCAAGAGTTTTTTTAGAAGTGCTCTATCCTGAGGCGTCATGTCTCTGAGGTCTAGTCTTTCTCGATTCGAACGAGCTCCAGCTCCTGAAGGAGTGCTCACTCCGCTGACGCCAGCATCTTCATAACCAGAGTCTTCTGCAAGTGGAGCCCATCTGTTGGTTCCTGTGACTGGACTTGAACTCGGCAATATTGCGTGAGTTCTTCTATCTCTTCTAGATCTTGCTGGATGGAAATCATCTTCCACTGGCTCAGGGATTGACGCTTGAGCAGCACTTGCTCTTCCATGACCTCTTCTTGCAGTTGCACCTGAGCCGTCTTCAACTCCTCTTTGGGCTGCAGCTAGAAAATCTAGACCTGAACGTGCGCTTCCTTCTGCAGTACTAGAGCCAGCAGCGGCTGCAGGTGGTAGTTCTTGAGGAGGAAAATGAAAAGTTTTTGTAGGGATTTCTACTCTACAATGAGGGCATTTTAAAACTCGTGCGGCTCTTGCAGTCCTAATCATCATTTTTATACAGTTTTCGCATGCAGTATGTGGATCTTCATATAAATACAGTTTCTCGTCTGTTTCAGATTCTCCTACCCGTTTAAAAAAGCTTTTTGCTACTTCTGTAACTCCTTCAGTACTATCGATCGAGTGTTTTTCATGGGTTTTTACTGTAACAAGATAACCAAGACGGCCTTTTTCATTTAGTGTTAGCTCTCCATGTTCAGGGGAGGAACCATAGGGTATTTTACTAAGTCCTGGTTTATGGAAACGAAAAAGGGGACCATTCTCATCACTTTTACAAATATCACATTCTCCATTCATCAAGGGTTGAGTGTAAGTTTGAACGTGAGCTCCAGATGCTGATGCTACTCTTGTTGTTGTCATACTTTCCTCCTTTTGGAAAAGATTTCGTTGTGATTATATAAAGAATTTATTAAAGCGCAATTTCCTTTTGACAGTGCTCTATGAGGGCGATTTTTTGGCTTTGACAATATGCTAATTTTGTGGAATTTCCAGGAATATGGTACGGGAAAAAGTATCTAATTCTGAATCATTTTAATAGTTCTTAGGACATGTTTTTTTGATGAGAATCAGAAAGCTTAAGAAAGAGGAGTTGCTTGGTTTCTGTGTGTTTACAAGCAGCTACATCGGCAGTGTCTTTTGCAGCGATGTTAGTGTTAACACATCAGAATGTATGATGCTCCATGTAACTAGATTGTGCCGAATTCAATAAATCGTTATACGGTGGAGAGTGTCTCTTTTGATTTCATGAGAAATGAAGAAAAATTCCTTACCATTACCGTTTGGAAAGACTTTCCTTGAAATGAGAACGAACCCAATAGTCCCTTTTTACCTCATCGCATGTTCATAGGCTACGCAGTTTCAAGTCATTGGCATTCTATAAGATGTCACTTCCTGTAGGGGGCAAGCTCTAGCTCCTGTACAATAAGGACTCTTTCAAGGTATAATGGCGACTCATTTGTAAACCGCTTATCTAGAAATTGGCGTGATATAGTCCACCCGTTTCTTATCTGTTAATTTTTTTATTAACCTTTAAGCAAAAATAACCTTAAGTCATGCCTAGACTATTCCAGTAAAATCATTGGATGGGCTCTTAAACACAGGAAAACATCCATTATGTCATTTACATCGTTTGGTCTATGTGAACCAATTTTACGTGCTATTGCTGAGAAAGGATATACCGAAGCTACACCGATCCAGCAGCAAGCTATACCCATGATCCTTCAAGGTAGCGATCTTCTCGCAGGATCACAAACAGGAACAGGTAAAACTGCCGGATTCACACTTCCTTTGCTGCATAACCTTATGCAGAAAGGGAAAAGAGTCGCTCCTAAGTCAGTTCGTTGCCTTATTTTAACACCTACAAGAGAACTTGCAGCGCAGGTTGAAGAAAGTGTTAAAACCTATGGTAAGCACCTTCCGTTGAAATCTTGTGTGGTATTTGGTGGAGTGAATATCAACTCACAAATTGGAAGATTGAAAGGTGGCAGTGACATCATTGTTGCAACACCTGGAAGACTTCTTGATCTGGCACAGCAAAGGGCTGTTGATCTTTCACAAGTGGAGATCTTAGTGCTTGATGAAGCAGATCGCATGCTCGATATGGGATTCATCCACGACATCCGTAAGATCCTTGCGATGCTGCCTAAGCAGCGTCAAAATTTGCTATTCTCTGCAACGTTCTCCAACGAGATCAAAAAACTTGCAGAAGGACTTCTCAACTCTCCGAAGATGATTCAGGTAGCGCAGCGCAATTCCACAGCGGAAGGGATCACTCAGACAGTCCACCCAGTAAATAATGGAGATAAACGCAGGCTTCTCTCTTTTATCATTCAATCGAAAAAACTCTCTCAAGTTCTTGTGTTTACACGTACGAAACACGGCGCTAACCGTCTAACTCAAGATCTACAAAAAGATGGGATCACAGCCGCTGCGATTCATGGTAACAAAAGCCAAGGAGCGCGTACAAAGGCCCTTGCTGATTTCAAACAAGGGATCGTGAAAGTTCTTGTGGCAACAGATATTGCTGCAAGAGGCCTTGATATCGATCAGCTGCCGTTTGTTGTGAACTACGAGCTTCCAAACGTTCCAGAAGACTATGTACACCGTATTGGAAGAACAGGAAGAGCGGGTAATGAAGGGGAAGCGGTATCACTTGTATGTGTCGACGAGAACGAATTCCTTCAAGACATTGAAAAGCTTTTAAAAACACAAATTAAGAAAGTTGTAGTTACTGGATTCGAGCCAGACCTTTCTATTAAAGCAAAACCTATTATGCAAGGATTTGGAAGACGTACTCCGCCATCAGGTCCAAGACGTAATGGTCCAGGCAACTTTAATAGACCAAGACAAACGGGCAATCAGATGCTCCATGGAGCTCTTCAAGGACACAAACGCAAAGGCTAAAAGCCTAGAGTTAAAGAGATGAAGCCTCCTCTTAGGATGAGGCTTCTCTTATCATTGAAGAAGTCAAAACTATTTTGCTGCAGCTGGTTTTGGTCATAATACTTATGCCACTCCCAGCCTGTCTGTATGCTAAACACAAGCGATTTATAGAGAAATTCTGTTTGCCAATTGATAGCCGCTTTTGCATCAAGGCTGTAGCGCACTCTTGTCATCGTATTTGTTTCATAAAAGAGAGTCTCTCTTAAGTATTTTTCTTTTTGTTTCAGAAAAAAACTGCCAAGAAGGGCCGATCCTGCAATGTCTCCAAGGATATTAAATCCTCTGCCAAGCATAATATTGGGAGACAATCCAATCGCTGGACCTACTCCAAAGAAATTATTTTTCATTGTAACAGTATCTGTTCCTTCACTGAAAAAACCGCCACCATATTGAATGTTGAATCGCTGATCTAAGAAAGCTGTTCGAATAGCGCCGTGAGCCTTTAAAATAAAGCGCTTGCCAAACCCCCATGATATAATACTGCCTACATCTACAATCTGCGTATCAAGGCTCCAATCGAAATGCGCGCTTGTTACGTAGCCGGTGTCTGTGATGCCACTACCAAGTGACCATAGAGGAAAAAAGCCCTCGGATCCATTTGTTGATGAGACTCCTTTTGCCGTATTTACAATATGCGTCCAGTTTGCGAAGAAAAACCAGTCTTCTGGTTGAAACCCCGCATCGATTTTAACCCCGCAGTTCCATGCAAAGTGAGGCTGCACTACAGAGCTTGTAGTGTAGTTGGCTGAAGGAGTTATCCCTTGCGCATTATTTGCATAATCAAGACGGTTTTCTTTGGCTTGTAGACAGAGTAGATCTCCTGAGAGCCAGACGTGCGTAAGGGATGGTACGGCTTCTTTTTTCGCTGTAGGCTCAACGATGTCGCTTGCTAGAAGCGAACTTGTAAGAGTAAGAAATAATACTGAAATAGTTTTTATTGACATGGGCCTTAGTGTTCGTAAGGCCTATTATAAATGCAAGGAATTGTTTGAAAAATCAGTTATAGTCTACTTGAGGGAGATTTTCCAACACCTATGGATTTTGGGATCATGAAAGTCGATAGGGAGAGTTTTTTTCGAGATATCGATGAGTTTGCAAGAGGGGAACAAACTCTCATCAAATACAAACTTGCGAGAGTTTGTGCTGAAAAAAATTGTGCCGTCTTCTTCTAAAAGCTTTAATGCAGAAGTAAGTAAAGGAATATAGTCGAACTGGATATCGAACATCTTATCCATTTTTTTAGAACGGGAGATGGTCGGAGGGTCTATGATGATCACATCATACTTTGCTTTAAGAGCTATCTCATCCTCTAAAAACTTTTCATAGTCAGCACGTACGATCGGGTTATTTTTGAGAGAAAGGTTATTGAGTTCAAAATTGTCTTTGCCCCATGCTGTATAGGTATTGGACATATCGACGCTTTTGGTAAAGCTAGAACCAAGGGCTGCTGCATGTACGCTGAAAGAGCAGGTATAAGCAAATAAGTTAAGAAGCCTTTTTCCCTTCGATGCTAAAGCTACGATTTGGCGCGTTTCTCTGTGATCTAAAAATAAGCCGGTATCGAGATAATCCAGAAGATTCACTTTGAATTTTACCCCGTACTCTAGACATGTGAAAAAGTCCCCGACTGTATCTGCTTTTTCATACTGCTCAGTCTTTTCTCTTTTGATCCTGGTGCGCCAGAATATTTTGTTTTCTTCTGTTTCAAATATCGAGAATACAGCGCCCATGATCTCCTCATAGAGCTCTCTTGGCGGCTCATCACTGTCTCTTGTAAAAGTAAAGTAATGGACACAGAACCTGCCATCATAGTAATCGATAGCTACAGGATATTCTTTGATATCTCTGTCATAAATACGGAAGCAGTTCGTATTGGTTCGTTTAGCCCACTTGCGGATATGACGGTAGTTTTTTCGGATCCTGTTGATCAGATGAGAGCTTTTGTCTTCTCCATCAGGAAGGGTCGGTAGAAATACTTCACTATCACTCATTACAATTTCCTTAAGCTAAACGGATTCTCAATTTGCTCATTATACTTAATTCACTTAAAAATAGCACAATTCATTGGAGTTTTTTGTTGAAATAGGAGTATTTTCTTTAAATATTCTTAACAAAGGAAACTTTATCTGCTACGGCAGGGATTAAATTTTTTACTGTTATTTTTTAATTTTAAAATGTTGTTATTTTTGCATTAATTGTTATTAAATTAGTGGCTTTTGATTTTTTATTTAATTATAATGCTCTCTCTTAACTAATCTATGGAGTAATGTATGATTGAAATAAGACCTATAACTCAAGTTGCAGAAGTAATCCCTGTTAGACAAGAACCTACAATTCTTGTTGATCAAGCAGAAGATGCGATGTTGTTTTCGCACTACACCCAATTAAGAGCTCTTTTAGCACAAACGCTGCACCAACCTCCTGCGATAGCAGCAAATGTTCGACCAGCTTACTTTGTTGAGGTATATCCAGATCCTATTGATTTTTGCGAGATCAACGAACATAGAATCTCTCATATCACTACAATTTATGGCATATTAGGAACTAATGCAGAAGCAACCTTAGAAGATGGATCTATCTGGCAGATGAGCGATACTTTCAATGCAAATCTTCGCTGGTCTCCTTCTGATAGAATTTCTATCCGTCCAAGTATCTATGCACAGTGGCCTTGGAATTCTTCTTACACTTACGAATTTAAAAATGAAGTGACAGGCGATATTGTCCCAGCAAAGCCTTCACTAATAGGCCCGCAAGTTTACGGTCCTCACTCCCATTGGGTAACAGCTGTAGATAGATTCTATGGTTATGTATATCTCGAGAACGGATCTAAATGGAAAGTATCCTTCTGGGAAGAAGCTAAGCTTTCTAACTGGACTGTAGGAGACCACGTGATCATAGGCGACAATCCAGATAGTTATTTTAACGATTCCATCATTATCAACTACAATACTAACCAGTACATTAAAGGCCACGAAACGGTATTTTAAGGAGTATCTATGTCAGCAGTTACCGCACCAAGACCTGAAGCTGCAGCACAAGCCGCTGCAAATACAGCAGCTCAAGCCGCTTCAAATAATAATAATTCTCTGATCAAAACAGCAATCACTGTGGCAGTAGTTGCAGCAGTTGCTATCGGCGTTGCTGCAGCATTTGTTTTTGCAGCGCCCGTCGTAGCACTCACCTGCGTATGTGTAGGGATTCCTTTAGCTCTTGTATTCACTGGAGCAGTTTGGATTCCTCCTTCTTATTATCCAGTTTATACTTATAGAAGCTACAGCCCTGTTACTCATGTGGTAAGAGATCCAGTTTTTGTGCCTACGCCTCGCGTGGTCCATGCAAGGTCGTTTTTCCCAGACACTGTAGTTGTGCAGCCACCTTTATATAGAGCTCCTATGCCAAGATCTGCTGTTGTGGATCCATCCTTACTTAGAGTTCCTATGCCAAGATCTGGTCATTCTAGTCATTCTGGTGGATTTGCAGGTCATGTTCCTACAGGAGCACATGTAGGTGTTGGTACTGGACATTTCGGTCGCAGATAATAATCGATTTTTCTTAAACGATGTAGTTTTGAGGGCCGCTTTTTTAGCGGCCCTTTTTCTTTGGCAATATTTTTGATAAATGATTGTTATTTGACTAAAAATGATCGAATATCAATAATCTCCTCTTTTTACACAACAGGAGGTTATCATGCATTCTAAGAAAATCACTCGGATCAGTCGTTTACTCAAATGGTGTGCTATCAGTATTTGTTTAGGTCTTCCTTTATTTGAAGCGGGCTATTGGATTACTCATGGCTATCCGTTCCTTTCTCCCTTTGTCCACTTTAATGATGTTATGTGGGGATCCGGGGGCGATGACACTATCGTATGGAGCAAAATCAATGATCTGCAAAAGTTTCTGGGGTTTCTCATTAGTATGATTCCAGCTGCTTTTTCTATGGCAGCGTTATGGTTTCTCTCCCAGGTCTTTGCCTCGTTTGAGAGAGTTGAGCTCTTTGAGAAGAGAAACGTGCAGATCTTAAAAAAGGCGGGACTTGCTATCGTTTATGGACAAATCGCCTATCCGTTTTACGTTGCGGCTTTAAGCCTTGCGATGACGTATAGAAATCAAGTAGGAGAAAGAACTCTATCTGTAGCTTTTGGCTCCGATCAATTTAAGATTCTTGCTATAGGGCTTAGCATACTACTCATTTCCTGGGTCTTTGAGGAAGCTGTTAAACTACGCGAAGAACAAGAGGCTACGGTGTAATATGCCTATAGAAGTGAATTTAGATATCCTTTTAGCTAAAAGAAAAAAACGCTCGAAAGAGCTTGCGGAAGAGATCGGTATTACTGAGCAAAACCTATCTATTTTAAAGACGGGTAAGGCAAGAGCTCTTCGCTTCAGCACCCTTGAAGCTATATGCAAAGCTTTAGACTGTCAGCCAGGAGATCTTCTCTCTTATAGTCCCACAAGTGAGATAGAGCAATAAGTTGTGAGTGTGTAATTTGCTAAGCATACGGCTCATCAAAAGATGAGCCGTATACGTAATTTAGCAGTTACATAAGTCTATTTGACAGCGTCGAATATGTTTTTGCATGAGGTCCCCTCACGGTGAATATCCGTAAGAGAGGCTTGCGCCAAAGGGAAAACTACCACTTCAGCGATATTGACATGAAGCGGTCTTGTAAGGCAGTAAGTGACTGCATCGGCGATGTCGTTTGCTACAAGAGGAGTAAAGCCTTCGTATAGTTTTTTGGCTTTTTCTGGATCATTCCATCTGACATTACTGAATTCTGTTTCTACAGCTCCCGGATCTATCTCGCTGACTCTGATCGAAGTTCCTATAAGATCTATACGTAGTGACTTGCTGATCGCTCTTACCGCATGCTTTGTCGCGCAATAGATATTTCCTGAAGCATAAATGCCATGGCCCGCAACAGATCCAATATTCACAATGTGACCGTGGTTTTTGCGGATCATTCCTGGAAGGGCAGCTTTTGTCATATAGAGAAGGCCTTTGATATTGGTGTCGATCATTGTATCCCAATTGCTCACCAGGCCTTGCTGCATCGGATCCGTCGTAAGAGCAAGCCCTGCATTATTGATCAGAATATCTATGTGAATCCCTTCTTTTTCAAGCTTTTTGAAAAGAGCTTCGATCTCTTGGTTATTTCGAACATCAAGAGCCAGGGGAGTGACTGTAATACCATGTTTAGAAGTGAGCTCTTTTGCAAGGTCTTTTAGCCTGTCTAGTCTACGAGCTGTTATGACTAAATGAACGCCTAGTTCTGCAAGATATTCAGCACAAGCTTTTCCAATACCGCTTGAAGCTCCTGTGATTAGGGCAGTTTGACCTTTTAATGACATGCCTTTCATAGCAAACCTAAAGTGTAAAATAATGATTCCAAAGAATAGGAAAAGAACGGTTTAAAGACAAATCTATGTTAAATTTGAACTTTTGATTAAAAAAAGCCGGGAAAAAAATCCCGGCTTTTTTGATTCGGATTTAGAGTTTTCCGAGCAAAAGTAGAATTACGATGATAATCAGCACGAAACCGAGAACACCCGTTGGTGCGTAGCCCCAGCTGCGGCTATAGTTCCATCTTGGCATCGCGCCAATTAATAACAAAATCAAGAGTACGATTAATACTGTACCGAGCATTAGAATCTCCTAGGTTAGCCTATAAGGAAATTCCTATCTCCTCATATTAATTCCCATCTATGTCAGAGTTTTAATTTCTGGTATATAGGAATAGTGTCTACATTAAATATAAATAAATATACATGTAGTATTAAGTCATTTAGGAGGCTTTATGAATCGCAATCGTATTATCGGTGTTTCGTTATTCGTTATAGGGATTGTCTTTTTGGTCATTGGGATCAATTCTACCCAGTCTGTAACTGATAAAGTAGTAGAAGGGGTGACTGGTCGTTATACCGATAAGACCATGATCTATTTGGTTGTTGGATCGCTTATGGTCGTAGTAGGTGGGATCGTAGGTTTCCGCCGTGTCAAATAATGTAGATCTTTTAATTGTAGGAGCTGGACCGACAGGCCTTATGCTAGCCTCGGAAGCTGCAAGCTACGGTCTTAGCTGCAGGATCATCGATAGAACCCAAAGTCCTTATAAAGATACGTCAAGGGCAGTGGGGATTCAATCTCGAACCCTTGAGATTTTTGACAAGATGGGCATAGTCGACTCTTTTTTAAGGGAAGGCCTTAAGGTCGTAGCTGCAAATCAAATCAGTAATTTCAAAAGGCTTTCTCGCATACCTTTATCTGCTATAGACTCTTCCTATCCATTTGTATTAAGCGTAGAGCAGGCTAAAACAGAGGAGATATTAACCGATCATGCAGCAAGTTTAGGTGTGCAAGTTGAAAGATCTGTAGAATGCAAACAGATAACTCAGAATGAAAAGAGCGTCCAAGCTGCTTTATACCATCTAGATTCGAAAGAAGAAGAGACGATAACGGCCTCTTGGCTTGTGGGGTGTGATGGCGCTCACAGCATCATTCGAAAGCTGATCGGTTTGTCTTTTAAAGGAAGGTCTTTTTCAGACATCTTTTCTTTAGCGGACGTTCACGTGCATTGGGAGTATCCACATAATGAAGTTGCTGCTTTTTTAAATCCTAAAGGTGTTCTTGCAGCGATTCCATTACCTGAAAAAGATCGGTATCGTTTGGTTTTTCAACTTCTGCGGTGTCGCAATCTATTAAAGAATAATAGATCACTTACCTATGGGCAGGTGGGATCTGATGTTATAGCAGAGCCTACACTTGAAGAAGTTGAGTCGCTACTTAAAGAGTACGCAGGATCACATGTAAGTGTAACCGATCCACGGTGGATGGCCAATTTCCATATCAATAGCCGCATGGCTACAACCTACCGTAAAGACAGAGTCTTTTTAGCAGGTGATGCAGCCCATATTCATAGCCCTATTGGAGCGCAGGGAATGAATACAGGTCTGCAAGATGCATACAATCTAGCATGGAAGCTTTCTCTTGTTCAAAATGGAACGGCTCATGCAGCTCTACTAGATACCTACAACACAGAAAGGCATGCAGTAGGTAGGACGATACTGCGCAATACAGAAAGAGCCTCCTTTATGGCGACATTGCGTAATCCTTTAGCTGTAGGGATACGCAATCATATCCTTTCGTTTTTTGTGAAAATTGCGTTCTTTAGAAAGCGGGTGGCTCAAGGGATTTCTCAGACTATGATCCGTTATCCTAAAAGCATTTTGTGTGAGGAGAGAAACCCATTTAGCAAAGGTCCTAAAGCTGGTGTTAGAGCACCTAATGCTCCTGTTATGGTGCATGGTGGAGTGATGAAAGATCTTTATACAATATGGAGAAAAGCGAAGAATTTTCAGATCCTATTTTTTACAGGACCTGAAAATGGGGACTTATCTCACATTGCAGAGCGTTTTAGATCCCCTTTTGTAATGCCAATCATTATCTCTTACTCTCAGAATGAAGGGGATGGTGGGATTCTAAACTGCCCCGATTCTGAAGGCAAAGCTCACAAAATTTATGGAGCAAAATCTGGCTGTGTATATGTTATCCGTCCCGATGGATATATAGGCTACCGTAGTCACAAAATCGATGAAGCGGATATTAAAAAATACTTCCAAGGCATACTCAGAACGATCTAAGTTCAGTCTTTTTTTCTTAGAAATCTCCAATATTTCACTTCATGCTCAAGATTTTTCATAGGGCAATGTTGTGGAATCTCTTAAATTAAAAAAAAATAAAAAACCTCATTTATTTTGAAAAAATATTCGGATTTTTCTTCGTTAATTTTATTTATTTTTGAAAGATTATATTAAATTATAGACTTGTCTTCCGGGATGGGGTACCTTACTTGCGAAGAAAAACAAATTCTTTGCATAAGAATGATTCTTAAAAGGACCTTTAGGTCTTGTTTTTCTTTTCTCTTAGGCTTTTTTTTAGCGCTATCGATTTTTGATTAATCTAACAAGTACCATGGACAAATGTGAAAATATTTTTTGTAGCAGTACTTTCGTACTGTAGTGTTTTTGCAAGCGAAAACACGGAAGCAGTATTCACAGAAATTTACCAAAGAGCCGGTTGGGGAACCAACGAAGAAGGTAAGGGATTTTCTGGATCTGGGTCAACCACTGCTAACACAGCAGCATATAGTTCTTTTCTTAGAGAATTTATCAAAGTCAATCAAATCAAATCTGTTGTAGACGCAGGGTGTGGTGACTGGACTTTTTCTAAAGATATAGAGTGGGGTAATGTCGCCTACTTAGGTGTTGATGTTGTGAAAAGTGTGATTGATGAGGATATTGCAAAATACACTTCAGACAATATCCATTTCGCTCATCTCGACATGCTACAAGATGATATGCCAGAGGCAGATCTCTTAGTATGCAAAGATGTCTTAATGCATCTTTCCAATGAAGATATCCTTTCGTTTTTAAAAAAAACACGCCAGTACAAACACTGTTTGTTCATTAACAATTTAGATTCTAATGATTCTTCTTGTGAAAATCATGAAATTACAAGAGGTGGCTTTCGCCCATTAGATCTTACCAAACCTCCATTCAATCTAGGTGGAATTAGGATTTTTACCTATTTTACCGATCACGCAGTAAAGCAAGTCGTTTATTGCGGTAACCAAGGATGTAAATGAAATATATCGCTACTGTTTTGAGTTTTCTTATAGCAAGCGTTTGCTATGCAGATATCGCTTATCCCGACTTCATGGTATCCATGACAAGGCGTGGGGATGATTTTTATAAATATGAAAGTTTTTTTGTGGAAAAACAGAAACAAAATGACTGCGGTGGCATACAGAATTTAGAGGTTTTTAGAAATCGTTATGCTAAGAATGTTCTCTTAGCGCAGCAACCTAATGAATCCTATCGGATTCCAAAAATCATCCACCAGATATGGCTGGGAAGCCCAGTTCCCACAAAATATTATACTTGGATGAGCACTTGGATGCATTGGATGGGATGGGAATATCATCTGTGGACAGATGAGGATGTCAAATCGATCCTCTTATACAACCAAGATTTTTACGATAACTCTAAAAATTATGGGGAAAAGTCGGATATTCTTCGTTTAGAACTTCTTTTGCATTACGGAGGTATTTATGTGGATATCGATTTTGAATGTGTCAATTCCTCTGTGTTTGATGAGCTAAATAGATCGTTTGATTTTTATGTAGGCTTTGAGCCGATTGATCACGGAACAATCAACGGAGTATATAAAATATGTAATGCTCTTGTTGCCGCATGCCCTCATCACCCGATTATCAAAAATTTAGTCGTCAATATGAAATCGAATTGGCTGCAGCATCAAAATGAAAGTGCTGTTGAGAAAACGGGTCCCGATTATTTTTCTCGTTCTATTTTAGAATACGAAACAAATCTTCTCTTTTCTCCAGAAAGGAAGTCTAATAATTCTCAGTATAGAATCATGTATTTGCCTTGTACATTTTTATATCCCTTTTCAGAGCCTGATATCAGAGGGGCAACTACCTATGAAAATCTTATATCTAGAATATCTCCGGAAACAGCTGGTATCCATTATTGGAGCGGGAGTTGGTTCATTCCTGGAGGAAGGTAGTATTTCTTAAATATTTAGGTCAGGTCGTTTTGGCCTGGCCTTTTGTATTGCAGGGAATAATCGAATCCACTCAGTAGGATATATCGAGTTTATTCTATGGAAAGTGTATGTGATATGAAGAAAATTGCGTTTTGATAAAAAAGAAAAAGCCTTCTTTAGAAAAGAAGGCTTTTTTTGAGAAGGCCTATATTATATAGGGCGAACTTCTGTAGCTTCTGGGCCTTTACGTCCAGCGCCTTCTACGAATTCCACTTTTTGTCCTTCACGAAGAGACTTAGGATCTCCGTTAACGTTGTTAGCGTGTACGAAAAGGTCTTTTCCACCGTTGTCTGGTGTGATGAATCCGAAACCTTTTTGTGCGTTGAAGAACTTGAGTGTACCTGTTTGTTTTGACATAACTTACTTTCCTAAATGTTTTTCTGGGATGTTATCTGTTAATTTAATATACGTTACCACATATATAAACTGTAATTTTAACAAAATTTCCTCAAAAGTCAACTCAAACCTTCTTTTTAGAGGGAAAGAGTCGATTTTTTTTGTGTTTCTAGCCTGTTTTAGCTCCATTTAAAATATTCTTTACTGATAAACGCGGTGTTTTTGCGTTTGAACTGGCCAAATGCGGGCTTTTTACAGGAAGTTAAATGGGGCGACAACCTTTGTTAGCCCCTATATATAAGGTACCTTAGCGCAGGTAAATGCCTTAAAAACCGTGTTATTTGTTCATCACTAGGGCGTATTGCGGCTGTAGTGACACATATTCAATAGCTCATTCGGACGCTAGCCTTAGCCTTTTCCTTCTTATATCGATGAGATCCTCCCTAAGCCTTAAGATTTGCGAGAGTTTTTGCTCGTATTTACGGCCTGTCATGCTCTCATTTGTGAATTTAGAGAGGTAGTTTATGGAAAAGAGCAGTCTCGAATGTCCTTTAAAATGAGATTTTATGTAAAAAAATTGCATAGACGAAAGGTGGAGATTAAGTGCTGTGAATATACCTATGAGGCAAATTAAATTATTTTCATCTGCTGAAATTAATTTAATTTAAATATTGTTATATCATTTTAAAATAATTAAGCGGACCATGCAGTTGTGTTTATTTATTATTTAACCCAGAAAGATTTCATGCAAAAAAATGCACCTTCGCTTTATCGATTAATTTCCTATCGAATTCTTATAGCTATCTGTTTCTTAAGTGTTTTCCTTGTTGTTCCGAAATACATTTATGCCGCTTGTAATTGTGCAACTCCGAGTCCCTGTCCTGTACAACCAACTGCTCCTTGTACTGCTATGACCTCAGCGAATAGCTATATTCTTCGTTATTCAATTAATGGTGACCATGGGTCTATGACTTTTATCGGTAACACTCTCGGTCTTAGTAAAACTCCTTGTCAAAATAACCCAGGATCTGGAGCCCCAGGAACTGTTGTAGGCTCTATCGGAGCTTTTACAACAACCGATCCAACACAAACTGTCGGCAGCTACGCTACTATTGCAGCAGGAACGGGGAGTCCTTCTGGTACAACACTTGATTGGACAAAAAACGCCTCATCCGCTGTTTTATCACTTCCTGCAGGTGTCACGATACTGCATGCAGAACTTATTTGGAGTGGTAGCTTTGGGTACTTCTGTGCCGATCCAGTTGCGGGTGTTGGTGTAGGGGTTGATCCAAATTGTGTGCTGAGTTTTGCAAATGGCCCTATTAACTTCACGACACCTGATGGCGTGACGCATCTTGTGCTCGCAGATCCAACGACAGCTTTGGAATCACTCAACCCATCGCCTGAGGTCGCAAATTATTATTGCGCCGGTAACTATACACGCAGCCAAGATGTGACAGCACTTATCGCTTTTCTCTCAGGGCTGAATGGTACCTATACTGTGGGAGGAGTTCCAGCTACTGTATCAGCGCTCGATGATACCCATAATGCCTGCGGGTGGACACTTGCCGTTGTATATCACGATCCGTCCAATCCGGTTATTAACAACATGTCTTTATTTCTAGGTGCTCAGCAAGGATCTAGAGCCTCGGTCGTTGTTCCCGCATCAGTGTCTGGGTTTTGCGCCCAAACATCGGTGCCTTCAGGCTTCCCTGCAGCAAGGATCCTTGTAAGTGCTGTTGAAGGGGATGCAGATATTGCTGGAGACCAGATGTTATTTGGTCCGACAAGCACAAGCTTATCCGCTCTTTCAGGACCGAATAACCTTGTGAATAATTTTTTCGCTTCCCAGATCAACAACGATGCAGGTGCTTTAATAAATACCACAGGGACTTTTTGCACCTATAATCAGGACCCTGCCACTTTAACCCTTATTCCCAATGGACGGCAAGGGTATGACATTACCAATGTCGATGCCTCGTCATTCATTAGTTCTGGTCAAACACAGGCCTTTGCGCTGGGTACAACAACTGGTGTTGGTGACGATTATATGATTAATGCCTTAGGTATCCAAATAAGCGTCGCATCACCGGTGATATTTCCTATAAAACTTGTTAATGGGCAAAACACCATTAACGCAAGTTTAGGCGATACTGTCGGCTTTACTGTGACAATGAATAATTCAGGAACGATTGCTGCAGACAATGTGGTATTTCAAGATACTTTAGAATCAGGACTTGAGTTTATTTCAGGTAGCGTGACAGTTAATGACATCCCAATGGCGGGAGCTAGTCCATCTGGTGGTATTTCTCTTGGAACAATCGATATAAATGCAACAAAGGTTATGAGATTTCAAGTGAAGATCGTAAGCCCACCTCCAGTGGGTGGTACATTCTTTAATAGTGGAAATGCTACTTTTGGGTATAGCGCCTGTACATCCTTGATCAGTACTAATAATAAGTCAAATTTGGTGAGTATTAATCTAGCATCTGAAACTCTTCCTGCTCCTGGTGGATTCTATGGTGCCATTCATCAATGCCAATTTATCAATAAAAAAGCTAAGTACTCGATGCGTATGACTTGGGAGCCAGCTCCTTTATCATCTGTGATTGCCTATAAGATTTTTAAGGCAGGGGTGCTTGTAGCTACGATTCCAGCAACAAGTCCTTATGTTTATGATACGTTTCTTAATTCTAAAAGCGAAGCCTATACATTTACTTTAGTCGCTGTCTATCCTAATAACTTCCAAAGCCTTCCTATCAACATAAGGATTACCAATGGCTAAAATTCTATTTCGTATCAGTTGTATTGCCTTTGTATTAACAAGTCTTCAAGCATTTTCTCTAGAGAAGGTCACAAGTGTGGAAGATAAAGGAGAGTACTTTAATAAAACCGAGTTTCGAGCAGCTGCTTTTTTGCCTACAGACAACAGTTTTAGAAACGTTTACGGCAAGCTTGGAACAAGCCTTCAGATTGAACAGGCAAGGTCATGGAAAAATGTTCCCTATCTAGAGCTATGGGGCAATGTCGAGTGGATTTTTATCGATAGCAGTAACTGCGGACCGCGCTGCTTTGCTGATTTAGATGAAGTGAATTTTAGCATTGGACTCAAGGTCATTGGAAACGTGTTCCGTGACATCATTTATATGTATGCGGGACTAGGTCCCGATCTTGGTCTTATTTTTATTAAGAACAAGATGTGGAACTGTAACAATTGTGATAATAGAGTAACCATCAGGGACCACGAGCGCAAGCTCGGTGTTGGTGGTGTGGCTAAATCAGGTGTTCAATTCATATGCACTCCAAATTTTTTCATAGATATCTTTGCTGATTATCTCTATCTGCCCGTTCATTTCCATACAACGGAAAATGTCGGAGGATTTAAGGCTGGCGGAGCTCTTTCCGCTAGGTATTAAGTTCTCTAAAAAGCAGAGGTTCTTTTGGATTACTCATACATGAGTCCATAGAACCTCTCCTTTTTATAGTTTCACAAAAAAGACAGGCATAAGCTGATGTTTTTAAGATGTTTTTTTCTATTTTGTTTTTTGTTTTTCACAACAAATTGCTTTAGCAATCAGATAGCTGTTATTGGCTCTGGCTATGTAGGACTGATTACAGCTTCTATTTTTGCAAGCTTTGGCTATGAAGTTGTATGTGTCGATATCGATCCTAAGAAAAACAAACTACTCCAAAATGGGATTGTTCCCATTTTTGAGCCTGGACTGTCCCAGCTATTATTTTATCCCGATCCCTCTCGGTCAATACAATATACGGATGACATAAAACGAGCATCGAGGTGTTTGATTTTTTTTATTTGCGTCGGAACCCCATCGGATTCCTTTGGTAAATGCGATCTCTCGTATGTTAATGCAGCAATTGATCAGATTGTAAAACTTAGGGCTGGTCCTGAGATTATTTGTATTAAAAGCACCGTTCCTCCGGGAACGCTTAGGAGTATTCAACAGCGCCTTCTCGATCAAAAAAGAGATGACATTCAACTGGTTTATAACCCGGAATTTATGAGACAGGGATCAGCACTTGATGATATTTTCACGACCAATCCTTTGGTCATCGGGGGAGATTCCACCATGGCTATTAAAAGAATTGAAGCTCTTTATAAACCGCTATGGGATCACAACTCAAAAATAGAGGTGATTAAGACAACATTTGAAACCGCGGAACTCATTAAATATGCTTGGAATGGCTTTTCGGCTCTTCGGATTACCTATATTAATGAGCTCAGTCGGTTATGTAGAGATTTTTCTGGAGATATCTTTACTCTTATTAAGGGCGTGTCATTAAGTGAAAAATTACTTCCCACAAAAGAGATTAGGCCAGGACCTGGTTATGGTGGCTCGTGTCTACCAAAAGACACCAAAGCATTAGCTCGTGTGCTTGAAGAGCATGCAATTTATTCTTCACTTGTTCATCAAACCATTATTTCCAATGAGCAGCATATCTCTGACCTGCTCGGTTCAATCATAAGTTCACTTGGAGATTCTCCAAGTGGAAAAGTGGTAGCTGTATTAGGTATGTCTTTCAAAGCCAATACAGATGATATCAGAGAATCTTCCTCTATTCGTATTATCGAGCAGCTTATCAAAAGAGGGGTGATCATTCGGGCCTACGACCCACTCACTATCCAAAGAATGAAATCCATTTTTCCAAACATTCTTTATTTCGATTCGATATATGAAGCTGCTGAAAACTCTGATTGTATAGTTGCTTTAACAGATTCGGTAGAAATGAATAATATCGATCTTTCACGCATAGCAAGGCTTGTACACCACAAAATAATTATTGATCCGAGGAATATTTTTGATCCTAAAGAAGCTTTAGACAAAGACTTTATCCTTGTTAACTTTGGGAGGATTTAAATGAGAGTCATTACCTTTATTTTATCACTATGTTTTATATGTAAGGCATTTGCCCTTTCTCCTGATTATCAATTGGAGTATCTGGACTATTCTCAAAAAAAGGAGCAACCCTGTGCTGTAGCAATCGTAGCTTTTAACCGCCCCCTCTACTTGAAGCAGCTACTAGACTCTTTAGAAAAGAATCCTGAATCACAAAGCATTCCCTTCTTCTTTTTTCTAGATGGAGGACCCAAAGCCACTAGAGAACAGAACATCGATTTAATCAATAAATCAAAAATCAAAAACAAGCAGATCGTAATCCGCGATGTAAACTATGGATGTCCTAAAAATCATATCGATTCTAAACGATTCCTATTTGACTTTTGCGGTTTTGAAAAAGTGATCGTAATTGAAGAGGATATTGTCGTTTCCAAAAATTACATTCGGAGTTTGCTAGGGCTGCACAAATGGGCAAAAAAAACCTATGCCAATGTAGGGATTGTCCAAATGTGGACGGAGTGTTTTTTATCCAAGTCTGAAAAACTTAAATCGTTAAATGAGGTCAGAGAAACAGATCCTTTCTACAGCCTTGTAACCTATTGCATGGATAAGGAGCTTTGGGATGCTATATCTCCGATGCTTTATACCTATGAACATACCTTTATCGATCCGCTGCTTGGGCGAGATGATTTTAGTATGTCACGATCTAAACCGGGTTTTGGCATCTATGCGGAAGAAATCAAGAGATGGGTAGTTGATACTGTATTTAGTTCATCACGAGAAAAAGAAATGCAAAAATGGCGAAAAGAATATCTGCCATTTCTTGAGTCTAAATATGATTTAAGGGAAATGATGCATTCGGGTAGATGGTGTGTGAGCCAGGATTGGATGACTTCTTATTCCATATGGCTCTCAGGCTCGACAAGGCTCCAAACGATTGTGAATCGAGTGATCCATATTGGGGAAGAGGGGATTACAAGCTATAGC